>ERZ791903.308-NODE-308-length-75326-cov-3.967358_pt1 | contig 75326 bp, 72 predicted proteins | sample MGYA00510148_ERZ791903 | MGnify/ENA primary metagenome ERZ791903 (study PRJEB30046, sample SAMN00792080) | human gut metagenome | study: EMG produced TPA metagenomics assembly of the A metagenome-wide association study of gut microbiota in type 2...
CGATTGTGCCAACGTTTACATGGGGCTTAGTACGTTCGTACTTTTCTTTTGCCATGTCTAGCTCCTGAGTGCCTGTCAACGGACAAGCTTAAATGAATAAAATTTAATGGTGCCCATGATGCGGATCGAACGCATGACCTCTCCCTTACCAAGGGAGTGCTCTACCACTGAGCCACATGGGCGGCACTGGAGCGGGTGAAGGGAATCGAACCCTCGTCGTAAGCTTGGAAGGCTTCTGCTCTACCATTGAGCTACACCCGCTCAAACAGAAAGCGTTCGAGCCGAACGCTTTTGCTGGAAATCTTATGGTGGAGGGGGATGGATTCGAACCATCGTAGGCGTAAGCCAACAGATTTACAGTCTGCCCCCTTTAGCCACTCGGGCACCCCTCCACTCTCGGAGAACGCAGATTTTGACAAGTTTATTTTAGTTTGTCAAGTCTACGGCAAAATTTTTTACAAGTTTTGACAGATCTCACCAACTTGGGCAATCGTCTTCCGACTTACGTCAGAACCTCTGGTGGAGGGGGATGGATTCGAACCATCGTAGGCGTAAGCCAACAGATTTACAGTCTGCCCCCTTTAGCCACTCGGGCACCCCTCCGGAGAAAGTGCGCATTCTACATGATTAAAAGAAATTTGACAATTGGCCTGCGACACCGGCCAATAAACAGACCCAGCCGGCATTCATCAAATGGCTGATCCACGGGCGTTTGACGCGTTCTTTTTGTCTCAGCTTTTCGATGGCGGCTTCTCTCTTTGCCGGATCGGATATGTATGCCAATATCGCCAGTTCCGTGCTTCGAAAGCACATACCGATGAAGACGAGTGACAGACCGAGATCGCCGACAGCTTCGGCGACAAAGCCGTCCGAAAAGCCGGCCGCCGCCTTTCCCATCATTCCTGCAGAGAACAGATATAAGGCAGTACGCCAAAATACGGCAATCTTTGATTCGGAGATCGGTGTTTTTGTCGGTTGTTGTATGCCAGACATTTCGGTTATTTCTCTTTTTTTATTTCTTCTACTTCGATAACTTCAGCGTCGACCGCCTGAGTCTTATTCCACTTCTTGGGAACGATCGAAGTCCTCGCCGACGCATCGTAATAGTCGCCGGGGTTGTCTTCGGTGTAAGTCCTTCCGCCTTGAAAAAAGCCGAAGATTTTACTGCTGAGCCAAATGAGGCAGGAAAGTGCAAACACACCGATAAGTACCGCACCTACTACCGGAAGAATAAACATCGCGCCCAAAAATATGAGAGCAATGATCAAGCCGGCCCAAATGAGCTTGGAAATAGGATAACGCACGAACTCTCCCCTTCTTATTAACTTAGCGGCAACCTCTTTGAGGTTTCATGGATACTTATTCCATTGCCCTAATATATAACTAATTAGATTTGATACAAAGCAAAACTCATCAAAACTGAAAGACGTTGTAAAAATTTGTGGGCCCCTCTTCTAGCTCCACCCTTCCTTTTCTTTTGGGAAACGCCGTCGGAGGTCTGATTCCGATTGTCGAAAACCCTTTAAAGCCTAGGTTTTTCTCGACTTGACAGCCAACATGCTTAAAAGCAGCCGCTATATTTAGAGGTATACTCCACAGACTATGTATTGTGGCCGAACTATTCGGTTTTACAGAGGATTTCAATGACAGATAATAAATTAATGGTTCTTCCTGATGTCCAGTCTTCGGCTGACAGAAGAAATATTCCCATTCGTCGCGTCGGCGTCAAAGGTATCCGAACCCCTATTCTGGTAAAAAGCCAGAGCGGTGCACAGCATACTGTGGCCGATGTCGAAATGTATGTTTCCCTGCCCGCAGACAAGAAGGGTACGCATATGTCCAGATTCTGGACTCTGCTCGGCGGCATCAATAAACCTTTTGCTCCTCAGATGATGGTCGAAGTCATGCAGGAAATGCTCGCTTCCCTGAAGTCCGACGGCGGCTATATCCGCTTGGCTTTCCCCTTCTTTATGGAAAAATCCGCTCCCGTCTCCCACCTCCAGAGCACGATGGACTATGACGTAGTTCTGACAGCCGAGTGCGTGGACGGAAAGATTACCGTGACCCAGGAAGTCATTGCTCCGGTCACCAGCCTTTGCCCCTGCAGCAAGGAAATCAGTAAGTACGGCGCTCACAATCAGCGCTCTCACGTTTCCATCACTGCAGAGCTTGAAACGAACTTCCCCATTGAAAAGCAGATTGAAATGATCGAAAGCTGCGCTTCTTGCCAGGTTTGGGGACTGCTGAAACGTTCCGACGAGAAATACGTCACGGAACACGCCTATGAAAATCCGAAGTTTGTCGAAGACCTTGTTCGTGACGTCGCTATCAAATGCCAGGACGAACCGGCAATTCTCGCCTTCACGGTCGAAGCAGAAAACTTTGAATCAATTCATAACCACTCTGCCTTTGCTTCTCTGCACTTTGACAAGAGACAAAAGGCGGAATAATCCTGCTCTGATTAGGAAATAGGTCTTTTATGCTTGTCTCACAGAAAACCAAAATCACCGAGCTTTTCAAGAATGCTCTGGCGGCCGTCGGCGCTCCCGAGAACACCAAAATTGTTCTTGAACGTCCTAAGCAGCAGAGCCACGGTGACATTGCCTGCACAGTGGCGCTCCAATGTGCAAAAGCCATGAAGCAGCCTCCGAGAGTCATTGCGGAAAAACTGGTCGAAGAGCTTCGAAAAGAAACCGCTGACTCCGAGATGTTTTCTGCTATTGAGATTGCCGGCCCCGGATTTATCAATCTCAAACTTGCACCTTCTCTTAAGCAGGATGTCGTTCGAGAAATTTTGAAAGAAGGCCCGGCTTACGGCTGCTCCGACGCCCACACGGGAGAGTCCATTCTTCTGGAATACGTATCGGCCAACCCGACCGGACCGCTTCATTTGGGCCATGCAAGACAGGGCGCTTTAGGTGACGTTCTCTCTCGTATGCTTAAAAGCCAAGGCTGGACGGTCACGCGTGAGTTTTACTACAACGACGCCGGCAACCAGATTCATAATCTGGCGATCAGCGTTCAGGCTCGCTGCTACGAACTCCAGAACAAGCCTTTCGAATTCCCCGAAGACGGCTACAAGGGCGCTTATGTTCTCGACATAGCCCATGATTTTCTCGCCAAGAAACCGATCCATACTTTCGACGGCAAAGTAGTAGAAAGCAACGGAAATCCGGATGACCTCGAGAACATCCGCGCATACGCCGTCGCTTATCTCAGAGAGGAACAGCACAAGGACCTGACGGCCCTTGGTGTAGCTTTCGACAACTATTACTTGGAAAGCTCCTTGTACTCCGACGGCAGAGTCGCTAAAGCCCTTCAGGCAATTCAGAACGCAGGCAAAACATACGAAAAAGACGGCGCTTTGTGGTTTAAGAGCACGGATTACGGCGACGATAAAGACCGCGTCATGCGCAAAGCTGACGGTTCCTACACCTATTTCGTACCGGACGTTGCCTATCACTTAGCCAAATTTGAGCGCGGCTTCAACCGAGCTTTAAACATCCAGGGGTCCGACCATCACGGCACCGTCGCACGCGTCCGTGCCGGCATCCAGGCTGCTTCGGGAGAATTCGGTTTCAATATTCCGAAAACTTTCCCTGAGTACATGCTTCACAAGATGCTCCAGGTGGTCAAAGACGGACAGCCGGTGAAGATGAGCAAACGCAGCGGCACATACGTCACGCTTTCTGACCTGGTCAACTGGGTCGGAAAAGATGCCGCACGTCTCTTCATGGTCAACCGCAGAGCCGACGCTGAGTTTGTTTTCGATGTGGATTTGGCGCTGAGTCAGTCCGATGAAAACCCGGTCTACTACCTGCAGTACGCCCATGCCAGAATCTGTTCTGTCTTTGCTCAAGCGCAGGAAAAAGGCATTGCAGTTCCCTCTGTTGAAGAAATGACAGCTGAAGATTTATCTTCCCTGACTGCTCCGACAGAACTCAGACTGATGAGCAAGCTTTCTGATTTCCCGACGGCTTTGGCAAACGGTGCTGATGATCTGTCTCCTTTAGCATTGGTCACGTACCTTAAGGAACTGGCTGCTGATTTCCATTCTTTCTACAATGCCGAAAGAGTGCTGGTCGATGACGAAAAGCTGCGCAACGCCCGCTTGGCCCTTCTGGTCGCCACTCGACAGGTGCTGCGCAACGGACTGGAAATCTTAGGTATCTCAGCTCCCGAAAGATTGTCTCGTGCCGATCAACCGACTGACTCAACTAAATAAGGTTTAAGCTCCATGGCAAGAAATTCCGGCGGCGGATTTGGAACCTGGTTTTACGGATTCCTCGTAGGAGGAGTCATCGGTGTCGGCTGCTGCGCAGCGGCGGCGCTGTACATCACTAAGGCTCCGATCCCATTCGTAAATAAAGTTAATCAAGCCAGCGAAAAAATCAATCCTATCGCCGGCGGTACGATTCCCGATCCGAATAAGCCGCTTTCTGCCAGCAGCGGCGCCCCTGTAAACGCACCTAAGAGCCGCGTCGTGACGGTAGAGCCGCCGACAAGCGAGCAAGCTGCTGAAGAAACCAAGCTTCAGATTGAACAGGGTTCCCGCTTTGTGGTTCAGGCAGGAGCCTTCAGCACTCAGGTTGACGCCGAAGCCCGAAGAGCAGAACTTGGTTTCCTTGGATTCGAGGCCCGTGTCATTCCCAGAACGGACGGGGCAAAAACTCTTTATCGCGTCCGCCTCGGACCGTACGGAACAGCCCAGGAAGCCAACGACGTTAAATCTAAGCTTCAGGCCAACTCCATCACGGCGACTGTCGGACGTATTAAATAATTTTTTATTCACCGGACCGAAGGGAGTTCTTCCCTCCGGTTCTTTCGTATTAGTAGGTCAAAACTTATGCTTCGAAGAATTTTATTATCCGCATGCCTTTTGCTTCCGATCGTAGGACATGCCTCTGCTGAAAATCCGGTCGCAGGACAGGACTACACGGTCTTGAAAACACCGGTGCAGACGCAGGACCCCAAGAAGATCGAAGTCTTAACTTTCTTCGCTTACACCTGCCCGCACTGCTACACCTATGAAAAAGATGTCCTGCCCTGGAGCGAAAAGCTTCCGGACGACGTCGTATTCCGTCAGATTCCTGTTGCCTGGACTCCGAAGAGCTTCCACTTCACTAAGGCTTACTACGCCTTAGAAGCAATGCACAAACTGCATCCCTACCACGAAATGCTGTTTAATGCTGTCATCAAGGAAAGAAAAGAATTCCCTGACCTTAACAGCATTGCGGATTTCTTTGCTCAGAACGGTCTGAACAAAGAAGAGTTCTTAAAGAACGCCAACTCTTTCTCGACCAAAGTTAAGAATGACCGAGCTTTCAAGACCTGGCAGGCTTATGAAATCGACGGTACGCCCGCCAACGCAGTCAACGGTAAATACATCACCGCCCCGCACATGGTCGGCACTCGAGAAGGTGCAATTCAGGTCATGAATTACCTGATCGAAAAAGAACGAGCCGCTAAAAAATAAACGGCTTCGGTCCAAAGGAGGTTCGCCTCCTTTTTCTTTTTTCACGGCTTCGTTAGACGGCGGCATTCGCCGCCCGCGATAAGCTGTGTATGATTAACTCCATTAAGAATATCTATCCGCCGGACACAGAATGTCCGGCTGCGGAGTCACAAATGAACATTTTCCTGACCGGAGCATCAAGCGGCATCGGACAAGCCCTCGCAAAAGAATTTGCGGCAAACGGCGCGACGCTTGGTCTTGTTGCCAGACGTGAAGACAAGCTCAAAGAGCTGATCGCAGAACTTCCTAATCCTGAACTGCATACGGCGATTGTCTGCGATGTGACGGATCGCGATCGTTTAATCGAAGAAGCCCGTAAATTCGATGCGGCCTGCGGCGGAGTCGATATCGCCATTGCTTGTGCCGGTATTTCTGTCGGCGTAAAAACGCAGTATCGCGAAGACTTGGATGTCTTTGATAAAGTTTTCGATACCAATGTCTTTGCAATGGCATCTACTTTCCATGCATTCATCGATCCGATGATCAAACGCAAACGCGGAACTCTAGTCGGTATTGCAAGCGTCGCCGGCATTCGCGGACTCCCGGGCAGCGAAGCCTACTGCGCCAGCAAATCCGCAGCGATTACATACTGCGAAAGCCTTCGTGTTGAGATGCAGAAATACGGCATCAAAGTGGTCACGATCTCTCCGGGGTTCGTTAGAACTCCGTTAACTGCTCATAATCCGTACAAGATGCCGTTCATCATGGAGCCGGAAGCTTTTGCAAAAGAAGCCGTCAAGGTGATTATGGCAGGCAAGAAATACGCCACGATTCCTTGGGAAATGGGCGTTCTTTCAAAAATTCTTCGCCTCATCCCCAACGGGCTGTTCGATAAGATTTTGGCGTCCCGTAAGCAAAAACCGCGCTCCGGAACCACCGGAACGCCGAAAGCAGAAAATCAGCCGGCTCCTGAAAAGTCACCGGATACGGCGCCGAATGTCGATAAAACGGACGAAACCAAGTAAAACACTCGCCCGGACATAGCGCTTAATGCTCTCAAGCCGAAATCAAAAGTTTCGGTTTTTTCTTTGTCCCGATCCGTTTGCCGAAAGAAAGACGGGATCCGACGAAGTTAGAAAACGGCGGCTTTTGTCGGTTAAAAAGAGCCCGTTGTTGGAAGAGAATTCCACGCCCACCGCTTCTTTCAAAAGAAGATAGCGGTAAACCGCCCGCAGCAGGCTTTCTGAAAACTCCGTTCCGATTTTCCACGTACTGAGCGCCTGAAAATCATGCTGTCGAATAAAGGGAGTTTCGATGCCGTGCAGAATCTCTGTCACTTGGGCGGCATTCAGGTAAAGCTTCGATTTTTCGTAAGACCGCCATACCGTGGAAAGGAATTTTTTGACGGCTGTCGAGGCATCCCAGCTTTTCTCGGAGGCAAGACAGTTATCGCACTGTCCGCAGGCCTCCTTTGTTTCTTCTCCGAAGTAGGCCAGGAGAAGATTTCTGCGGCATTCCGTGCTTTCGGCGTAGCCCTGCATTACGTCCTGCTTCACTTCGGAGATGTTCTTATACCAGTCCTCGGCGTCACTTTCCGCAATGCGTTTCTTCTGAAAAAATGCATCGCCTCCGCTAAAGCAAAGCCAGGCTTCGGCCTTTTGCCCGTCTCGTCCGGCTCTTCCGATTTCCTGGACGTAGTTCTCAATGCTTTTAGGCAGAGAAGTATGCGCAACGAAACGAACATCCGCCTTATCAATGCCCATGCCAAAGGCAATCGTCGCCACAATCACGGCGTCCTTTTCATGCAGGAATCGAGTCTGGCTAAGCTCTCTTTGCTCTCGGCTCAGCCCGGCGTGATAACAAAGACAATTAATTCCTTCCGCGGCGAGAAAGGCGCAGATCGTTTCCGCTTTAGCTCGGGAGCTCGTGTAAACGATGCCGCTTTCTCCGGCGTGCTTTTCCTTTATGAAGGCCAGAAGCTGTTCATTGCCCCGCTTTCTGCGGACGACCGTAATTCGGAGATTCTTTCTGTCTAGGCTGGCAGCATGCACATAAGGTTCAACCAAAAGTTTTTCACAGATGTCTCGTGAACTAATGGCGTCCGCAGTTGCCGTAAGAGCAATTCGCGGAATCGAAGGAAAACGTTCTTTTAAGGCGCTCAGGAGACGATACTCGGGTCTGAAATCATGTCCCCAGCTCGAAACGCAGTGCGCCTCGTCGTAGGCGAACAAAGAAACGCGGCTGTCCTCGAGAAGTCGGCAGAAAGAGGGATTGGAAAGACGCTCCGGAGAAACATAAAGAATCTTGATCTTCTCGTCTCTTATGAGCTCTACCGTGGAAGAAATTTCGTCCCAATCCATGTTTGAGCTTAAGTAGGCGGCCGCAACGTTTTTCTTTTTCAGTGCATCCACCTGGTCTTTCATAAGAGAAATCAGCGGCTCAAAGACGACGGCCATGCCGTCCTGAACCAAGGCTGGAAGCTGAAAACACAAACTTTTCCCCGCGCCGGTCGGCAGAAGGGCGAGCACATCCCGTCCTTCCAGGAGCGCGGAGATAATCGCCTCCTGACCTTCGCGGTAATCTTCATGGCTGAAAACCGACTTCAAGGTCTCCAGGCATCTTTGTGTAACGTTTGTTTCCTTCGGCATGGCGCGAGGTTATCACATTCGCGTCCGAGCTGAGATAGCCGGAAATCGTTCGCCAAATTGCCAAAACGGGCATTATTGGTTGTTACTTAATGGTTTTCCCTGAAAATTGTTTTATGATGCAGTCATGTGACACAGGGTGTTTTCCCATTATCGAGTTTTCAGATGACAACAGAACTTAGCGCGCTTGCGAGATTATTGGTCTACCCAAGGCATCAAACATTGAATGAGCTGAATAAGATTGACCATATTTTGCAAAACTCCCGCCACCTAGACCCCCACACTAAAGAGAATCTGAAAACATTTACTGTGGCTTTGTCGGCAGCGCCGATGTCTGCGCTTCAGAACGTCTACCTTGCCTCTTTTGAGGAAGATTACAAGACGCTTGATCTGATGCAGCAAAATCATGAATCCGCAGAGGCTCTGAAGCTTCTGGAAAATCTTTATCACGAACACGGACAGGACTTCTCCGAAAAAGACGTCCCGCACTTTTTACCGGCGATTTTGGAATTCCTTTCTACCGTTTCTTATAACGAAGCTTTGTCTTGGATTAAACAGGCTGAGCCGGCGCTGCGCGCAATTGACCGCAAACTGCTGGATGTATCGAGTCCCTGGCTGGCTGTAACGGATTCGCTCCTCTCTTTGTCCAAGAGAGTCGCAGCATAATTTTTCGGCATTAAAAAACCTTCCGAAGGAAAATTTTCTCGGAAGGTTTTTTGTTTGCGGTTTAACGGTTCACTAGGCGTGACTCTGAGATTTGCGGCGATGATGCTCGGAAGCAGCTGCCGTAAACACAACGTCGGTAGAAGAATTCAAAGCGGTCTCAGCAGAATCCTGCAGGACACCGATAACAAAGCCGACAGCCACTACCTGCATAGCGACGTTCTGGTCAATACCGAACAGTCCGCAGGCGAGCGGAATAAGCAGGAGTGAACCGCCCGGAACACCGGACGCGCCGCAGGCACAAACAGCGGCTACCACAGACAGGAGCAGCGCTGTCAGAACGTCGACCTGCACGCCGAGTGTATAGGCAGCAGAGAGAGTCAGAACGGTAATCGTCACCGCAGCTCCGCCCATGTTGATGGTGGCGCCGATCGGAATAGACAGAGAGTAAAGCTTTTCGTCCAAACCAAGCTTACGGCAGAGATTCATGTTCACAGGAATGTTCGCAGCAGAGGAACGTGTAAAGAAGGCTGTCACACCGCTTTCTCTAAGGCAGGCCCAAACCAAAGGATAGGGATTCTTGTGGGTGTAGAGGAAAACCAAAAGCGGATTGACGACCAAAGCAATGAAAATCATGCATCCGATCAGAACGGCCAGAAGGCGGACATAACTCATCATGCCGGCCAAACCCGTAGTGGCAACAACTTCGGCAACCAGGCCGAAAACGCCGATAGGTGCAAGACGAATGACGAAGCGGACGACGTATTCAACGCTAGCGGTGAGGTCCGTCACAATGCGTTTCGTCTCATCAGAAGCATAACGGAGCGCAACACCCAAGCTAATAGACCAAGCCAAAATACCGATGTAGTTCGCGTTGGCAATCGCTTTGACGGGGTTATCAACAATGTTGAAGATCAGATTCTTGACAACTTCACCGATGCCGCCCGGTGCGGATAACGCATCCTTCGTATCAATGAGCGCGATCTGGATCGGAAACAGGAAGCTTGCAAAAACGGCAACCAAAGCAGCCAGGAACGTACCGACCAAATAAAGAACAATAACGTCCTTCATGGCTGTATTCGTGGTGCTTTCCTGATTCGCAATAGAAGCTGCGACCAAAACAAAAACCAGAACCGGAGCTACGGCCTTCAAAGCGCTGACGAAGAAGGAACCAAGCACTCCGCAGCCTTGCGCAAATCCCGGGAAAGCCAGGGCAACCAATATGCCCAAAACCAACCCGGCAATGATCTGCTTGACCAGCGATCCTTGTTTAATAAGCGTGATTAAAAAAGGGATAGTTCTTTTCATGAGATTTGTAAAAAGTAATTTCCAATATGGCCTCAGTTTACCGATTTTTTCAGCTATCTTAAAAACGTGGTAATTTTTTCCACCTCTAACGAAACGATCAGACACCTTAGCTCCACATGAAAAACACCGCGGCAGGAGTGCCGTTTATCCTGATTTGCGTCCTTTTGGACATCCTCGGCATCGGCTTGATCATCCCTGTTCTGCCGCAATTGGTCGGCGATTTAGCAGGATCACAGTCTGCGCAGGCATGGTGGCTCGGTGCAATGCTGGTGGCCTACGGACTAATGCAGTTTTGTTTTGCCCCGACCTTAGGCGCGCTCTCCGATCGTTACGGCAGAAGACCTGTGCTGCTGCTCGGAATCTTCGGTTTAGGGATTATGTTCCTCGTGCCGGCCCTTTCTCAGTCGCTTCCCGTCATTCTTTTTTCAAGAGTGTTGGGCGGGACGTTCGCCGGGAACATTGCCGTCGCGCAAGCCTACATTTCCGACGTGACCGATAAGGCGCACCGCGCAGCCGCTTTCGGCAAACTCGGAGCATGCTTCGGCATCGGTTTCATCCTCGGGCCGGCGCTTGGCGGAATACTCGGCGAAAGCGATGTTCGTCTGCCTTTCTTTATCGCAGGCATTCTCTCTCTGCTTAATTTCCTCTACGGGCTTTTTGTCCTCCCGGAATCTTTAAAAACGAAAGAGCATCGGGCAATTAATTTCAAGACCCTCAACCCGCTTTCTTCGCTTGGTCGTTTAACCAAATTCAAATACATCGGCGCTCTGATCGCAGTCATTGCCCTTAGCGGATTCGCTCAGTCCATGCTGCATTCGACCTGGACGCTTTTTACCAATTTCCGCTTCCATTGGACGCCGTTTAACATCGGATTGTCTCTGGTCGTCATGGGTCTTGTTACCGCTGTCGTTCAAGGCTTCCTTCTCAAAAAACTTTTAAAAGTCCTCGGCGAACAAAAACTGATCCTCTACGGGCTCGGCTCCGGCGCACTGGCTTACCTCTGCTTCGGATTGGTCACTTACGGCCCCCTGACTTACTTAGTGATGCTTTGCAATTTTCTCTCCGTTGCTGTTCCGCCGACGCTCAATTCCATCGTCTCTCATGCCGTCCCTGCATCCGAACAAGGTGAAGCCATGGGAACAATCGCGTCTGTAAACAGCTTGATGGGCGTCGCCGCGCCTCTGCTCGGGACGCCGCTTTTAGTTCATACAGCGGCGCAAAGCCCGGGCTCGCTCCTCGGCGGTCTGCCTTACTTTATTTGCGCTCTGGTTCTAGCGCTCGCTGCGTTCATCGCTTACCGACACTTTATTTCTGTTACAAGTGGGGATCCTAATAAGGGCACCCGCAGCTAAGAGTCCTGTCGGCTTGCATTAAAGTGGGTTATCACTGTTGGGAGAATATCGTGAAGAAAAGACTTTTAATTGCTTTAACGGGCGCCTGCGCGGCAGCATTGGTCGGCTGCAGTTCTATCAACACTGCATTGAACACGAGCAAACAGCCCTCTTTGGAAAAATTGACGCCGCCGTCAGGTCAGGCTTTCCTCACGCTTGAAGGAAGCGGGATCCAGGTCTTCCGCTGCGCCGCCGATTCCAAAGGCAGCTACTGGCGTTTCGAACAGCCGCAGGCCAAGCTTAAAGACAAAAACGGTGAAGTCGTTGCCGAGCTCTCCGGCCCGATGAACGCCTTTGAATACAAAGACGGCTCCCGCATCATTTCCTCCCACATCATCGCTTGGGTCGATCCTGCAAATCCCCAAAAAGATAACAAATACGCACTGATGAAGGCGGTCTCCGACCCGGGAACAGGTGTTTTTAACGGCGTCAAATATATTCAGCGCCTGAAACCGGAAGGCGGTATGCCCAACAGCAATGGCTGCACCCCGTCCGAAGCCGGAAAGCTGCTGAAAGTCCCGTTCTCGGCTGAATACGTCTTTTGGAAATAAAAACATCCTCCTAAGATTGAAAATTTAGGAAGCTTCAATACATTTAACCCCTAAAAGCAGGAATAAAAACCTGTTTTGGGATATAATGATAGTTTGCCTAAGTTTTTGGTTTTTGGAGGAAATTTAATGAGTCCTACCGCAACTACCGTAGGAGGCTATCTTAGAGATCTGCCGGCGGATAGACGTGTCGCTATGGCCCGCGTTTGCAGCATGATTCGTCGCTCTGCGCGAGGCGTCAGAGAGAGCATGCGTTACGGTTTGGCTTTCTATGAACTCCAGGGGCCGCTCTTTGCTCTTGAATCCACCGAAAAGAGAATGATTCTGTTCATCGCCGAACCGTCCGTTCTCGAAAACTATAAGTCTCTTCTTACCGGTGTACTCGAGGATAGAAGCGCCATTGAGTTCGTCGATCTTAACCGCATTCCGCTGGACAGTCTTGAGAAGATCGTCAGAGATTCGGTTGCAGCAAGAAGAGAAAGACTCAAAACCGGAAAGGCACCGACTCAGAAAGAACTGTTGGTTCTTTGGAAAATTAACGAAGAAGACGCCAAGGCACCTCCTCCTGTTGTGCGCATTCCGATGAAAGAAGAAGTCACGGAAGAGGCAGTGGTTGAAGTTGTTCCCGAAGAACCGAAAGAGCCCGTTGAAATTCTTCGCGCTCCGACCTTCAAGGATCCGGCAATGACGGCAAGCAGCCGTCCAAAAGTTAAAAAAGCCGCTGCAGAAGAAGAAAAACCGGTAAAACGTACTCGCGCCAAAGCAGCTAAGGACGATTCCGCAGCGCCGAAAAAAACGACGGTCAGGAAATCGACAGCTAAGAAGTCTGCCGTAAAAGAAGAATCGGCTCCTGCTGAAGAAACTAAGAAAGCTGCAGCACCGAAAAAGACCGCTGCCGCGAAAAAAACTGCTGTGAAGAAAGCGCCGGCGAGAAAAACAGCCACCAAAAAAAACAGCTGAGGAAACGGAAGCTTAAACGCCTTTGAAAAAGAACAATCAAACTCCGGCACCGTCCGGAGTTTTTTATGGTCTTTTTAGGCAGGAAACTCGAAAAACAGCTTTTCTCAGGCGAAAATACCCGCAAAGCTTTACTTTTGGTGAATCAATGGAACAAAAAGAGAAAAAGAAACTGTGGAAATGGCTGGTGATTGCCGTGGCTCTCATTTTCTTTGCCTTCATGGCAATCCTTCCGTTTGCCTGGGAAGACGGAGACGACGTACCGGCTCCCAATCCCACAATAGAAAATTGATTAATACAAAAATATTCTGCTTGAAATAGTTTCGGACTTTTTTTGGATGAAATCTGAAACTACAATTAGTTACGTTTAGAAACTTACGGAGTTTTCTTCTTCTATGGCAGTTAAAAACTCGGACCGTTCCTCGGAACGGTTGGGGATGAAATTGGCTGTGATCATCGGCTGCAAAATCGCATTGATCGGTGTCATTTTTTTCCTTTTCTTCGGCCCTGAAACAAAAACGGACCAAAGTGCTGAGGCTGTCAGCGCAAGGTTTCTCAACACTCCTTCTGTTAATACCGTTCAAGGACAAAAATAATGATCTCAACTGAATTAGTTGACCTGTCGCGGCTCCAGTTTGCTGCTACGGCAATGTATCACTATTTATTCGTGCCTCTCACCCTCGGACTCTCCATGCTTCTTGTGGCGATGGAGGCTTGTTATGTGGTGACAGGCAAACAGGTTTACAAAGACATGGTGAAGTTCTGGGGAAAACTCTTCGGAATTAACTTTGCTTTGGGTGTGACCACCGGTATCACCATGGAGTTCCAGTTCGGAACCAACTGGTCGTACTATTCTCACTACGTGGGCGACATCTTCGGCGCTCCGCTGGCTATTGAAGGTCTCATGGCCTTCTTCCTGGAGTCCACTTTCATCGGCCTTTTCTTCTTCGGCTGGTCTCGCCTCAAGAAGGGAACGCACCTGCTCTGCACATTCCTCATGGCTTTGGGCTCCAACCTCTCTGCCTTGTGGATTCTGGTCGCCAACGGCTGGATGCAGAACCCGGTCGGCGCCACCTTTAATTACCAGACCATGCGAATGGAGATGACGAACTTCTTTGACGTCTTTCTCAGCCCGTGGGCACAGGCCAAATTCTTCCATACCGTCTCCGCCGGTTACTGCACCGGTGCCGCATTCGTGCTGGCGATTTCTGCCTGGTACATGCTCAAAGGCCGCGATATGGACTTTGCTAAGCGCAGCTTCCGGATCGCTGCTGTCTTCGGCCTGGTCGCTGCTATTTTCACCGCTCAGCAGGGCGATGAATCCGGTTACCTCGTCGCTCAGGATCAGCCGGCAAAAATCGCTGCAATGGAAGGTCTTTGGGAAACCGAACCTGCACCTGCCTCCATGGCTCTCGTTGCGTTTGCCGACCCCGAGCTTAAGAAGAACACTTTCGAAATCACCATTCCCTGGCTCGCCGGTATTTTGTCGACTCGTTCCTTGGATAAGCAGATACCCGGTCTGAATCAGATCATCGCCGAAAACAAAGAACGCATCACTCAGGGCGTGGTGGCTGTAAAAGCTTTGGAGCAGCTCCGTAAGAACCCGAACGACGCACAAGCTAAGGCCACATTTGAAGCCCATAAGAAAGACCTTGGCTTCGGCTTGCTGACCAAAAAGTATCAGCCCGATACCAATAAAGTCACAGAGGCACAGATTCAGCAGGCCGCAAATGACTCGATCCCCTACTCCATCAATTCCATGTTCTACGCTTTCCGTATCATGGCCGGTGCGGGGGTCGCTCTTCTGCTGATCTTCGGTCTTTCCGTTTACTACTCTCTGCGCAGAGTGGCTGCTGAAAAACGTCTTTGGCTCAAGCTCGTGCTCTTTGCCGTTCCGCTTCCCTGGATCGCCTGTGAAGCCGGCTGGTTTGTCGCCGAGTACGGTCGTCAGCCTTGGACCATTTGGGAAATCCTCCCGACCCACCTCTCGGTCTCCTCTCTGTCTGTCGGTTCGCTTTGGGGCTCTTTGGGCGCCTTGGTATTCCTCTACACAGGCCTGTTAATTGTGGAAGCCTGGCTTATGGTGCGCTTCGCAAAGATCGGTCCCAGCTCTTTAGGAACCGGTGCTTATCACCACGAACAAGCTGCTAAGTAAAGGACAGTGACTATGTTTATCGATTACGAAATACTTAAACTCATCTGGTGGCTGTTCATCGGTGTTCTGTTAGCCGGTTTCGCCGTTATGGACGGCCAGGACATGGGCGTCGGAACACTTCTACCTTTCATCGGTAAGAACGACGACGAACGCCGTGTCATGATCAATTCCGTCGCTCCTCACTGGGACGGCAACCAGGTTTGGTTCATTACCGGCGGCGGTGCCATCTTTGCCGCTTGGCCTTTAATCTACGCAACAGCCTTCTCCGGTTTCTACTGGGCAATGCTGCTGGTGCTCTTTGCTCTCTTCTTCCGTCCGGTCGGCTTCGACTACAGAAGTAAGATTGCCAACAAGACCTGGAGAAACTCCTGGGACTGGCTTCTGTTCCTCGGCAGCTTCGTACCGCCCGTTGTCTGCGGTGTCGCCTTCGGTAATTTGCTCGAAGGTGTGCCGTTCCACTTCGACGATCACCTGAGAAGTTTCTATACCGGTTCCTTCTGGGCCCTTCTCAATCCGTTTGCCATCCTCTGCGGCTTGGTCTCTATCTCCATGATCGTGACTCAAGGCGCAAACTACTTGGTACTGAAATCCGAAGGTGTACTTCAGCAGAGAGCCAAAGTTTGCGGCCAGGTCGCTTCTTTAGTGTTCATTGCCCTGTTCCTGATTGCGGGCGTTTGGGTTTACACAGGAATTGACGGATTCGTGATCACTTCTGCAATCGATCCCAACATGCTTCCGAACCCGCTGAACAAGACAGTGGAAGTCCAAGCTGGTGCCTGGTTTAAGAACTTCTCCGACTACCCTGTTCTCTGGGCTTTCCCTGCACTTGCTGTCGTAGGCGCCTTGGTGTCCTTCTTCAGCGTCAGCAAGCTTAAGGCCGGTGTCGCCATCGTCTTCTCTTCGTTAGCTGAAATCGGAACCGTCTTTACACCGCTGGTTGCGATGTTCCCGTTCCTGATGCCGTCCTCTTCGAACCCGATCTCTTCCTTGACGGTTTGGGACTGCACAAGCTCTCAGCTCACGCTCTTCACCATGCTGATCGTTACGCTGATCTTCCTGCCGCTGGTTCTCATCTACACCGGCTGGGCCTATAAGGTAATGAGCGGAAAACTGACGAATAAGATGATTCAGGAAAACTCGAAGAATCTTTACTAATCCGAAATAATTACGCTGCCCGTTCGCTCGGGCAGCTGGAGTAAGCAATGACATATATCGCTTGGATCTGCGCAGTTCTTTTCATGATCTGCCTGTCTGCCTTGGCTACACTCGGATTTGATTTTCCGAAGCAATCCGACAAAGAGAATGAATAGCGCATGCGAATCCTCTCTTTTCTGATTGCCTTGTCGGTTGCGGCTTTTGTGATTATTTATCCTAGAGCCATCGCATCTGATATGACCTCCGTGCCGCACGGCTGGCTTGTTCTCCTGCTTTTAGGAATGAGCTTCTGTTTCGTCTACGGAGTAGGCTTCAAAGCCAAAAACCGACTTTTAGCCTTCTTGTTTTCCCCGCTGGTCGCTTGGACCTGCGTCGGAGTAGCAAGTTTCATGATTTTTTTCAGGCACCCATAACTCGACAGAGTCTGTCGTCAAAAGCCTCCGGTTTTGATCCGGAGGCTTTTGTTTTTCTTCACAGGAAATTAAACACCGAAGTCATTAGCGGAACGGTTACCATCGAAAAACAGGTTGTCAGCAGCAGGGCATTCACAACAGGTCCTTCTATCACTCCGAATTCCTGAGCCATGATATAAACGTTCACGCCGACAGGAAGGCAGGCCAAAAGACATGCCGCCTGACGCTCTATGCCGGTGATTCCGAATAAGACGCACAGAAGGAAAACCGTGGTCGGCTGAATAAAGAGCTTTAAGAAGATCGAGGCACCGGTCAAGCGGATATGAGAAGAAAGCTTATAGCGGCTAAGACCTGTGCCGACGGAAAACAAGGCAACAGGCGTCGCAGATGCGGAAAGCAAATCCATACTCTTTCCAAAGGGTCCGGGGAGGTTGATACCTAGCCATGAACTCAAAAGCCCGAGCAGGATTCCGATAATCACAGGGTTCTTTATCGTTCTCCATAGGCCTTCAAAACATGTACCGAGAATCGATGCCTCACGGCTCCGAGAAAGCTCTACGCCAACGGTCACTGCAACCCACAGTAAAAATACGTTCAGGGAGACGATGAAAGCGATGGAAGGAACACAGTTTTCTCCGAGCAGAGAAATCGCGAGCGGGATACCGAGCTGAACATTGTTTGAGAAAATGGCGCTCATCCCGAAAACGGTGCTTTCATCTCCTCTCAAATGAAAACCTCTGCGGCCTATGAAGAACGTAAGCAGAAAGACCAAGGCGCACGAGCCGAAGTAAGCAAGACCGATATTCCAATCCGGAGGCGGCAGGTTCGATGCACCCCGAATCGTTTGAAAGAGCATGCAAGGAATAGCAATATTAAATGCGAACTTCGCCAGTCCTTTTCCGACATTAAAGTCGATAAGATTGATCTTCGCGGAAAAAAATCCCAGTCCTACCAGGAAAAATAACGGAAAAGCGAGCAAAAAGTTCTGAAGAATCATCCCTCTGTACCTCGTGGGGCAAAGCCTCGGTGAATCGAGGCCGATCAGAGAAAATTCTATTGAACTGTTTGTCTCGCTTTCAATTCAGGATTACATGGGCATCGGACGGCCGTCGGACAATCTCATCCAGCCGTAAACAATGCGGTAGCACACCCAGATTCCGAGTACGACAAAACCCACGATCCAAATAACAAAACCGATAAGGAATACGGCAAGCGCAAGCCCGAGAATCCAAACAACGACAATCCACAGCAGCGCGTACCAAAACGTACGAATCTGCCAGGAGAAATGACTGTCTAAGTAGGTCCCCCGCACGTCGCTGCGCTCAACGTAGTTGATGATGACGGCAATAATGGAAGGCCATCCAAAGACAAAGGCCGTAGCTATAGAAGCGCCGGTAAAGACGCCGATCAAAATGGATAGTGCGTGCAGTGCATAAACCACGCGAGTAACTGTCACTAAACTCGGGGGAACAGGAGCCCTCGGCACCCCGTTCTCATCCGTTACAATCGGATAATCGTTCATATGCGCCTCCATCCTTTATGGCGTATCGTAATAGTTGATAATTTTTTACACCAACTATAGCGAGATAGTCTCGGTACTTGTGCTTTTTGAGTTCTCGAGAATAAAACACTGTGCAAACTTTGGTATCGGAGAATGAGATGAGAATTCTGTTAGTAGAAGACGACGAAATGATCGGAGAAGCCGTCGCCGACGGTCTTAAAGGAGAGGGGTATGCCGTCGACTGGGTGAAAGACGGAAACTCTGCGATCATTGCCCTGGATACCACTCCGTTTTCCTTGGTCATCCTTGACCTCGGCCTGCCGGGCAAGGACGGACTCGCTGTATTAAAGGAAATCCGCTTCCGCAAAAACCATACGCCGGTTTTGGTCACGACCGCCCGCGATACAGTCAACGACCGAATTGAAGGGTTGGACGCCGGCGCTGATGATTACCTTATCAAGCCTTATGACTTGGATGAGCTCAGTGCTCGAATCCGTGCACTTCTGCGCCGCTCGGCCGGAAGAAGCGATCCGATCATCCGCAGAGGACGTCTCACCATTAATCCTTCGACGCGCGAAGTGCTGTTTAACGGAGAATCCGTGCTCTTGTCGAGCAAGGAATATGCACTTTTATTTGCACTGGCCGAACGTCCGGGAATCGTATTGTCCAGAGCCCAGCTGGAAGAAAAGCTCTATAACTACGAATCCTTGATCGGCTCCAACGCAATCGAAGTTCATATTCACCATCTTCGTAAAAAACTCAGCGAAGACAGCATTAAGACCGTTCGCGGAGTGGGCTACGTCCTCGAAACCTAATGTACTCAATTAAGACCCGGCTCCTCGTTGCTTTAAGCATCGTACTGGCTCTGACAACCATAGCCACGGGAGCCGCTATGTATTACTCGGTCCAGCGGGAAGTCGACCGCCTGCTGGATAATTCTTTGCGCGAGGTCGCTCTTTCTTTTGACAACATTCGCTCTCAGGATGTCATACAGCTTAAGCGCCGCTTCGGGAACCGCGAGCAGGGCGTTGTCGTGCAGATTTATGATCCGATCAGCGGAGCCGTTGCCTTGTCCAGACGGATGAAATCCCTGCCGGTAATGGACCGAGTGGGCTTTTCTGACTTCCAGCTCGACGGTAAGACTTGGCGTGCCTATACGTTCTTAAACCCGTACGGACAAATCGTTGAGGCAGCTCAGCCAAGATTCATTCGAAGCGAAATCGCGGTTCAAACGGCTAAGCCGGTGCTCCTCCCGCTTTTCGTCATGATCCTGCTGGTAGGACTTGTGGTTTGGGTCATTATCGGACAGGGCTTTCATGCGCTTAACAAAACGACGGGAGCCATTGCCAGAAGGTCTCCGACTTCTCTGCAGCCTCTGTCCATGAAGGGTATGCCGCGCGAAATCGTCCCTTTGGTAAACGCCTTAAACGATCTTTTAGGTCAGCTCGGAGAAAGTATCAAGGCTCAGCAGCGCTTTGCCTCGGACGCAGCCCATGAACTTCGGACGCCTCTGACTGCGCTCACGCTCCAAATTCAGCTCGCCGAAAGGGCAAAGACGGACGAGGCGAGGGCAAAAGCCTTCGGACGATTAAAAGACGGCGTTAAACGTGCAACTCGACTCGTGACTCAGCTCCTCACCATGGCGCGTCTTGACCCGGATAATCGCTCCCGCCCTTTCCTTCCCGTGGACATGACGCAGCTGGCTCGATCGGTTGCCGAAGACCTCAGTCCTATCGCCGAGCAGAAGCATATTCATTTATGGACCGTATCCGAGACACCGACGGTCGTGGTCGCCAACGAAGATGCACTTCGGCTGCTAATGACGAACCTGTGCGATAACGCGCTTCGGTACACACCTGAAGGCGGAGAAATACGAATTGAGACCTTGATCAGGGATACCGAGGCTTCCATTCGTGTCTGCGATAACGGTCCCGGCATCCCGGAAGCCGAGCGCGAAAGAATCTTTGAACGTTTCTACCGAGCGGAAGGAACGAAAACGATTCCGGGCACCGGTCTCGGACTGGCGATTGTGCGGCGCGTGGCAGAGCTGCACGGAGGCAAGCCGTCTATTTCCGAAGGGATTGGTGGAAAGGGCGTCTGCTTTAGCATCGACTTCCCGATCTGCAAGGCAGCGGTTGAAAATCAGCCCTCTGCCGACGATGAATAGGAGACATACTTTTTTACCTTAGCTCTTTGAAGATTAAGGCTTAATTAAGTCCAAAATTTAATATAGAAAGCAATCTTTCCGCTCATTTCTTAGGAGAAAAGGAAGCATGTTTTTTAATAAGCTTCTCAAGCCGGCTGTTCTGACCATCGCTTGTGCAGCGGCTTTAACTGCCGGTTCTTTCGGCAATGTGTCCGTCTTCCCCGAGGCTCACGCTCAGACCTCTCAGTTTTCCGGTCTTCCGGACTTTACAAAGTTAGTCGAAGACAACGGGAAGGCCGTTGTCAGCATTTCTACTGTAAAGAAAGCAAAACGCGTCGGCCCTCAGAACGGCATGCCCGACGAGCAGCTTGAAATGCTGCGTCGTTTCGGCTTTCCCTTTCCCTTCGGTGATTTCAACGGCCCGGGTATGACGCCCGAACGCCGCGGCCAGGGCTCCGGCTTCATCATCGATCCGAACGGCATCATCCTCACGAACAACCACGTTGTCGACGGAGCCGATGAAGTCACTGTTCATCTTACGGACAAGCGTGAATTCAAGGCCAAGGTTCTGGGCACAGATCCTAAAACCGATATTGCTGTCATCAAAATTGAAGGGAAAGACCTGCCCGTCGTAAAACTCGGAAAATCGGAAAACGTTAAAGTCGGAGAATGGGTTGCCGCCATCGGCGCTCCCTTCGGACTGGACAATACCGTCACGGCAGGAATTGTCTCCGCTAAAAGCCGCAACCTTCCCGACGAGCAGTTTGTTCCCTTCATCCAGACCGACGTTGCCGTCAATCCCGGTAACTCCGGCGGACCGCTCTTCAACATGAAGGGAGAAGTTATCGGCATCAACTCCCAAATTTTCTCTACTTCCGGCGGTTTCATGGGCTTGTCTTTTGCCATTCCGATCGATCTGGCTGTCCAGATCAAAGACGAGCTGATGAAAAACGGCAAGGTCTCCAGAGGCCGACTCGGCATCCTGATGCAGCAGCTCACGCCTGAACTAGCTAAAAGCTTTAATTTGAAAGAAGCTAAAGGCGCCCTGATCGCTCAGATCGAAAAGAACGGCCCTGCCGACAAAGCCGGTCTGCGTGACGGAGACATCGTCATCGAATACAACGGTAAACCGATTGCCGATATCAGAGAACTGTCCCAGGCGGTTGCTTCTACAAAGCCCGGTGCCAAAGTCAAAGTTAAGGCAATGCGTGAAGGCAAACCTGTCAACCTCGTCATCGTGGTCGGAGAAATGCCTACCGACGGAAAATTGAACTTTAAGAAGCCTGCCGCTTCTCAGAACAATGCCCTCGGCGCTAACGTCAGACCGCTCAATGACAAGGAAAAGAAACGCGTTTCTAACGGATTGTTTGTTGAGTCCGTGTACGGAGCGGCTGCGGAAGCGGGAATGCGCAGAGGCGACATCATCATCAGTGCCGGCGGTAAGAAAATCCGTACTGAAAAGGACTTGAATGAAGTCGTCAGTAAAGCCAAAGGCAGCTTGGCGGTTCTCGTTGACCGAAACGGAAGCCGTGAATTCATCCCCGTAAAACTTTCGGACGAAGTGAAGAAGTAAGCGGTAAAAAATGCTTACTCTATGACAAACGGCTCGTTTTCAGAGCCGTTTGTATTATTAGGATTTGTAGTGGAGGGTCCGGAAGTTTATCTCCTTCAGATTGTCGGCATTCCGGTCCGGTTTGCCGGCTTTTGTTTTTGGGAGCTCCTTTACCCAGGCAATGCGCCGAGGGGATTTATAAGAAGCCAGGATTGGCTTAAGTCTTACAGTCAGTTCCGCATCCGAAGGCAGTTTCTGCTCATCTCTCGGAACCAGCAGTGCCGTCACAATGGCTCCCCAAGTCTCGTCAGGAAGACCTAAAACCAAAGCCTCTTTAACCTCGGGAATCGTTTCCAGAGCCTCTTCAACTTCCGCGGGATAGACATTCTCTCCGCCGCTCAGGATAACGTCCTTACGGCGGGCAAAGACGCGTACTGAGCCGTCCGAATCAACTTCTCCGATATCTCCGCTGTCAAACCAGGCGCCGGGCACCAGAGGCTTTCTTCCCCAGTAACCGTGCATCAGCATCGGCCCTTTGATAAAGAGATGTCCGTCTTCTGACTTTATCTGAACACCTTTATTGATTTTCCCGCTTCCGCAGGTGCGCCGATATCGTTCGGCAAACGGTGTGGTCACGACATTGCTCGCTGTCTCGGTCATCCCGTAGGTCAAAATAACCGGAATGCCTTTATCCTCAGCTTCTGCTTTCAGTTTTTCCGATGTCGGAGCACCGCCGACCAAAAGCGCTTTCAGGTTTTTTGACGGACGCCATTCGGGTGCTTCATCAAAAATCATGCGCAGCATCGTCGGGACGATAGAAGAGTAGGTGACGCGATCAACCTCCAGACGACGGAGGTACTCTTTCGGAGAGAACTTCGGTCCGAGCGCGATTGCCGATCTTGCAATCAAAGACCTCGTCAGAATGGAGAAACCTCCGATACGTGCGGGCGAAATCGACAGCTGCCAAACATCCCCGGGACTGAGAGGAATATTATCTCGAGAGGCCTCTGCGCTGGCAGCCAATGCTTCTCGAGTAAGAATCGCCGGTTTGGGCAGCCCGGCGGTCCCGGAAGTGAACAAGATAACAGCCGTATTTTCCGGCAAATGATGATCCAGCCCTTCAATGCTTGCCAGAAGCGTATTGCGTTCGTGCTCGGTAAGACCGGGATGAAGAAGCAGTATCGGCTGCTTGCGCTCTAAGAGCGCAAACACCTTTATCAGCGTATCAAGATCAGGGCGCGCAATCAGCGGATAGGGCCGAGCATCACCGAGCCGAGGCAGGATGTCTCGTACCTTTTCGGCGAGCACTCCGTATGTCAGACAATCACCGTTGCTGCGGACAGCCACAGCATCAGGGACTTCCTCTGCTGCGGCCAGTACCGAAAGCTTGTGATCTAAATCGATCGACATATTCCCTCTCGGCTTAGGGGAGACGAGGGAACTTCTTAAAGTTAGGACGACGCTTCTCGAGGAATGCCTCTTTGCCTTCTTTGCCTTCTTCGGTCATGTAGTACAAGAGCGTGGCATTGCCTGCCAGTTCCTGCAAACCGGCCTGGCCGTCGCAGTCCGCATTCAAGGCTGCTTTCAGACAGCGAATAGCGATCGGAGAATTGGCAAGGATCTCACGGCACCACTGCACGGTTTCCGCTTCCAGTTCTTCATAAGGGACGACCGTGTTTACTAAGCCCATTTCTAACGCTTCCGTAGCATCGTAGAAACGGCAGAGGAACCAAATCTCACGGGCTTTCTTCTGACCGACAATACGAGCCATGTAGGAAGCACCCCAGCCGCCGTCAAAAGAACCGACGCGGGGACCGGTTTGGCCGAAGCGTGCATTGTCAGCCGCAATCGTAAGATCACACATCATGTGAAGAACGTGTCCTCCGCCGACGCACCATCCGGCTACCATTGCGATGACGGGTTTAGGGCAGGTTCTGATTTGACGCTGGAAATCCAAAACGTTCAGACGCGGAACGCCGTCGCCGCCGACATAGCCTCCGTTGCCTCGGACCTTCTGATCTCCGCCGGAGCAAAAGGCATCTTTCCCTTGACCGGTGAGAATAATGACACCGATGTTTTCATCGTCGCGAGCGTCTGCCAAAGCCGTTTCCATTTCTCTCACGGTCAGCGGACGGAATGCATTGCGCACCTGCGGACGATTAATCGTAATTTTGGCAATCCCTTCTTCCGATTTCTCGTAAAGAATATCTTCGAAATCTCCGGCTTTTTTCCATTCCGGAACTCGGGGAAGATGTGACGTATCCAACATCGGCTGCATTTTTAATTCCTCAATACGTAAATAATGGGCAAATTTTAGTGGCTATCTGCTTTGATTTCAGAAACCAGCGCGTTCCATTTCGGTTTTTCTGCGGCGATAAATGCGGCAAACTCATCCGCACTCGAAAATACCGGCTCAGCACCGAGTTTTAAGATTTTTTGCTTGGCATCCTCCGAATTCTTTAAGGCTTTAATGGCGTCGGAGAATTTCTTCACAACGGGAGCGGGCGTTCCTTTCGGCAGCACGAATCCGTCCCAAGCGTAAAGTTCATATCCCTCGACACCTGCCTCTTTCATCGTCGGAACTTCCGGTGCGGCCGACAGGCGCTCCGGCGTCGTAACGGCAAGGGCTTTTAAGGCTCCTTTGCGGATATGAGGAAGGATGTTGCTGCTCACGTCGATCATAAAAGGAATTCGGCCGGCTAATACTTCTATCAGAGCTGCGGCACCGCCCGCGTGCGGAATGTGGGTAAGTTTTGTACCGGTTACCTGGGCAAAATACTGTCCTGCAAGATGACTGGTTGTTCCTACGCCCGAGGAAGCAAAATTGACCTCTCCGGGGTGTTCCTTAGCGTACTTGATCAAGGAAGGTAAATCCGTCACGCCGGGAATCGCCTTCGGATTTAGTACCATGATCAAACCGATCTTAGAAAGCTGGCCGACGGGGATCAGATCTTTCATCGGATCGAAGTTTGTCGTCTTATAAAGGAGCGGATTGACGCAAAAGATACCGTTGGTGACGTAACCGAACGTCTTTCCGTCAGGAGCTGCCTGGACGACGGAGCTTGTTCCGATATTTCCGCCGGCTCCGGGACGATTGGCTATCCATACCGTGCTTCCTAAATTCTTGGATAAGTATTCAACTTCGGATCGAGCCAGATTGTCTCCGCCCCCGCCCGGAGGAAAGGGAACCACCAAACAAACTTCTTTTTTCTCTTGAGCAAAGGCCGGTGCCTGAGTCATTAAAAGTAAAGAGATAAGGCTCAGCCCGAAATCACGTCTTTTCATATTGTTACCCTTAAAATAATGTACCGTATGGTACAGTACATTCAGAGATGCAAAGCAAAGAGTTCTCAAAATGAAGACCGAAATCGTTCCGAAAAGTAACACTCCTAAAACAAAACGAGGTGAAAATCGCCAGAAAAAGCTGCTGAATACGGCGATCAAAGTATTTTTGGAACATGGCTATGAAGGAGCTTCTTTAGAAAAGATCATCTTGGACGCGGGCGGCTCACGATCAACCATCTATTCGTTATACGGATCTAAGAAGGGCCTTTTTCTGGCCTGCCTGAAAAGTTTGGTGGAGGAAGTTTATTTCGCATACGCAGAACATTACGATGAGTCACGTCCGTGGGAAGACGAACTCATTGTTTTTGGCAAGGTCTTTCTGACTTCGATCTTGGACGACCGAGCCGTCAATACTTCCCGACTGATTTTCTCACAGGCCGCCAAAGACCCCGATATCGGGAATTGGTACTACCGCGAGGGCGCGGAGTTAAGTTACCTGTGCTTTGCTAAAGTGCTGGAAAACAAGCTTCCGCTGAGTTTAGAGGAGCTCAAACCGCTGGCTCAGCATTACATTGAAATGCTCAAGTCTGACCTCTATATGAAACGTCTCTGCGGCGTCTCAGTCTCTTTGAACGATAAAATCGTCCAAGACGAAGTCCGTCTCTGCGCCGACATTTTTATTAAATATCTCAAAGCTAGGATCGGACAGGCTTAAGCTGCTGAGACTGCAAGGCGCAGTTGTCTGCAAACACAAGACCTCTCGAAGATCGATTTCAATTCCTTAGGCGTTATCCCTAGAAAACCGTTTTTTCTTCTGTGAGTCGTCTTATCATCCAGCTTAATTTTTTAGTTACATCAATTTTCGGGTCATGCTCGATTCTTTTTACTTGCAATACCTCTTCGGCGGATTTGTCAGTCTTATCGTTATTACAAATCCGCTCTCCAAGATTCCGCTTTTCATCAGTCTGACGCAAGGTATGTCTTTAGACGTGCGTAAAAAGCAGGCCAACTGGTCTTGTTATTACGCCGCAGCCATCATGCTGGTGAGCCTGGCGGCGGGTAACCTGCTGCTCGTCTTCTTCGGCATCTCTTATGGAGCGCTTCGTATTTCCGGCGGTTTTGTTGTCGGGATCATCGGCTACCAGATGCTTTTCGGCTCCCGTGATCAGGGCGGTGCGCCGGTTGTGCGCCGCGACAAGGACGATTATTCCTTCTTCCCCATTGCGATGCCGGGTATCAGCGGCCCCGGTACGATCGCTGTCGTTATCGGTATTGCTTCCGAAATCGCTGAACTTCCCAACGTTATGGACATGGCCGGCGCGTTTTTCATGACCGGCGTCGCCATTGTTTTAACCTGCGCCGTGACCTGGATCGTTTTACGTTCAGCAGATTACATTTCCGGCCGTTTAGGACCTTCGGGTACCGCCGTGCTGACCAAATTGATGGGCTTCCTGCTCATCTGCATCGGTGTACAGTTCATCGGCTCCGGTATCAGAACCTTCATTGCAGGTTCCTAAATCTGAATATCCAGCAAAAAGCCGGCTCACCGCCGGCTTTTGCATTTGGGTTCAAAACGAGACGACTATTCGGTCGTCACGCTCTTAGCGAGGTTTCTCGGTTTGTCCACATCTGTTCCTTTTGCAATGGCCGTGTGATAGGCCAGCAACTGAAGAGGAATAACATGAAGGATCGGAGAAAGAACGCCGTAATTTTCCGGAAGCTGAATAACATGCATGCCTTCAGACGGCTGAATATTGCATCCTTGGTCCGAGAACACGAACAACTCGCCCTTACGCGCACGAACTTCTTCCATGTTGCCTTTGAGTTTTTCCAACAGCTCATCATTAGGAGCAACGGTAACTACAGGCATTTCGGCATCGACCAGTGCAAGCGGTCCGTGTTTGAGTTCGCCGGCCGGATAGCCCTCGGCATGTAAGTAGCTGATTTCTTTTAGCTTTAGAGCGCCTTCCAAGGCGATCGGGTAATGCATTCCGCGTCCGAGGAATAAAGCGTTGTTCTTCTGCGCAAATACAGAAGCCCACTCTTTAATCTCATTTTCTTTTTCGAGGATTGCACGCATCGCCTCAGGCAGATGGCGCATACCTTGCAGACGAGCCTTTTCTTCCTCCTCGGACAGCAGACCTTTTTCTTTAGCAATGGCAGAGGTCATCAGGAAGAGGGAGGCCAGCTGTGTTGTAAAGGCTTTTGTAGACGCGACACCGATCTCTACGCCCGCGCGGGTAATGTAATGGGCGCGAGTCCTTTTCACCATTGCGCTCGTTGCGACATTGCAAATCGTCATCGTCATGTCCATGCCTAGACTCTTGGCATGTTCCAGTGCTGCGAGCGTATCAGCAGTTTCTCCGGACTGAGAGATCGTAAGGACAAGCGTATCTTTATCGGGAACGGATTCTCGATAACGGTATTCGCTCGCAATCTCTACATCGCATGGGACTTTTGCGAGAGACTCCAGCCAATACTTGGCGACCATTCCCGCGTAATAACTCGTGCCGCAGGCAAGAATCAAAACGCGTTTGAGGCGCTTAAACATAGCAGGAGTTTCGTGCCCGAAGATAGAGCTGGAAATACCGACAACACCTTCCAAGGTATCGGAAATCGCCTGAGGTTGCTCAAAGATTTCCTTCTGCATGTAATGCGTGTAGGGTCCGAGCGCAATATTCTGGCTGAAACCTTGAACAACTGAAACGGGACGGTCAACTCTGACAAACTGATCACCCTGAAGAGAGTAAATCTCGGCCGACTGCTTCTGAACGTCGGCCACATCACCGTCTTCCAGATAAATGAAACGGTCCGTGACGCCGGCTAAAGCCATAGGATCAGATGCAGCAAAGTTTTCGTTTTCCCCTAAAGCAATCACAAGAGGCGCTGCGACCCGTGCCGCGACAATACGACCCGGTTCATCTTTACAGGAAATGGCTAGCGCGAAAGCGCCGCGAATGCGTCGTAAAACGTTTTCTACAGCTTCCAGTAAGTCGCCTTTGTAATAAAAGTGAACTAAGTGAGCAATCACTTCGGTATCTGTCTGACTGACAAATTCATAGCCCTTGCCGATTAGCTCTTCTTTTAAGGAAGCGTAGTTTTCAATGATCCCGTTGTGAACAACGGCAATCTGATTATTTGAAAAAAGCGGATGTGTGTTGCGAATTTCAGGGGCGCCGTGTGTAGCCCACCTGGTGTGAGCAATGCCGGTAGGCCCCTTAACCTCATCCTCTTCCGTTTGTCTGATCAGATCCTGAACGCGCTTAACCGTTCGGGAACGTTTCAGCTCGCCGTCATCAACAACGGCGACACCGCAAGAGTCGTACCCGCGATACTCCATCCGGCGAAGACCTTCTGTCAGGATGGGAACGATATTTCTATAACTTACGCCGGCAACAATTCCGCACATAGTTTGATATTCCTTATTTCTTCTTTACCGGGCGTTTCCAACCCTTAATTTCTGTTTGTCTCACACGACTGATAACAAGTGTATTGTCATTGACGTCCTTGGTCACTGTCGTTCCTGCGCCTACGGTCGCACCCTTACCAACTTTTACGGGTGCTACCAGCTGGGTATCGCTGCCGATAAAACAGTCGTCCTCAATGACGGTTCTAAATTTGTTGGCGCCGTCGTAGTTGCAGGTAATGGTTCCCGCTCCTATATTGACAGCGGAGCCCATCGTTGTATCACCGATATAAGTCAGGTGGTTAACCTTTGAACCTTTACCGATGTCGCTTTTCTTAATTTCGACAAAGTTCCCGATGTGTACTTCATCAGACAAAGCGGTTCCGGGACGAAGGCGCGCGAAGGGACCGATTTTGACAATTTCACCGACTAAAGCCTGATCAAAATGTGAATAAGCATCGATGACCGTCCTGCTGCCGATTTTTGTGTTCTTTATGACGCAATACGGACCGACAACAACCTTGTCTCCAAGAACCACATCGCCTTCGAAAACGCAGCCGACATCAATAAAAACGTCTTTACCGCAGGTCAGTGTTCCCCGGATGTCGATGCGGTTCTTGTCTGCTAATCGAACCCCTTTCTCCAGGAGTTCTTTCGCCTGACGAAGCTGATACGCGCGCTCCAGACCTTCAAGCTGAACCTTGCTGTTGGCTCCCTCGACTTCCCAGGCATCTTGAGCCATAACGGTTTTAATTTCCCGGCCTTCAGCAGCAGCCATGGCAACCAAATCCGTTAGATAGTATTCCTGCTGTTTATTGTCATTTTTAAGGCTGCCGAGCCAGCGTTTCATTTCTTTAGAAGGAAGGACCATAAAGCCGGTATTCACTTCCTTAATGGCTCTCTGATCCTTTGAGGCATCCTTTTCTTCAACAATACCGATGACCTTTCCTTCTTTTCTCAAGATGCGCCCGTAGCCCTTCGGATTATCCAGCTCAATAGTTAACAGAGAAAAACCGTCTCCGGCCGCTTTCTCAAGCGTCGAAAGAGTTTCGGTAGAGATAAGCGGGACATCTCCGTAAAGGATAAGCGTCGGTTCTTCAGGATTAATCGCTTCAAGCGCCTGCTGCACGGCGTGCCCCGTCCCTTTCTGTTCTTTTTGAAGGACAAAGCTAACCGGCTGATCGGCCATCGCTGCTTTGACCTCTTCTGAACCATGTCCTACGACGACGATAATTTTTCCGGCGTCGGGAAGCTTTCTAGCGGCTTCCACGACATGTTCAAGCATGGGTTTACCGCCGACCGGCTGAAGAACTTTAGGCAAATGCGAAAACATCCTTTTACCGAGGCCGGCTGCCAAAATAACAATATTCATAAAACGAAGAGCTAAAGTTACTGAGCAATATAGAGATATTTATCTTTGTTTTCCTGCCAATTGCGAACGCACTCACGATTCATGCGAAGCGGCAGGAGAGAGCCGACAATCTGTCCGATACCGGCCGCCAGGAATCCGCCGAGCAGTGCCGGGAACTCTTCCCCGAGAGCAGTGAAGGAAAGCACGCCCCAAACAGCAGAACCCGCGATAATGGAAAGCCAGCATCCCAACGTAGTCGAACGTTTCCAGTAGAGACCAAGAGTCAAAGGCCAGAATGCGCCGATTACCGGAAACTGATAAGCCATTGCCGCAAGTTCGTAGATCGGTGTACCTTCCATGAGAAGCGCGTAAGTTAGAACGCCAATGGCGAACACTACGAGAGAGATACGCATCGCTTTCAGCTCTCTTTGGTCGCTCAGAGGCATCAGGTTTCTCAAGACGTTTTCTACGAAGGTAGTTGTCGGCGCCAGCATCGTGGCAGAAGCCGTCGACATCACGGCGGACAACACCGCTCCGAAGAACATAATTCTGAGCCACAGGGGCATGTATTCCTTAATGAACGTCGGCAGAATTTCCTGCGGAGCATCGGCCATCAGCTTGGAAGCAAGTTCCGGTGCTCCGACTGTTGCTGCGATGACGATAAACATCGGAACGAAAGCAAACAGCAGATAGAAAGAGCCGCCCAAGATCGGGCCGTAACAGGCGATCTTCTCACTTTTCGCCGACATCACGCGCTGAAAAACGTCCTGCTGAGGAAGCGACCCGATCATCATGGTGATAGCTGCGGAAATCCAGAACATCCACGATTTAAAATTATTTTCAGGCAGGATTCTGAAAAGGTCATTTTGTACGGCATACTCGGTCACCTTGCCGGGGCCTCCGGCCATGGATCCGGCAAAATAGGCCACCAGTACCAGACCGATCACAATAATGATCATCTGAAAGAAGTCGGTCAGCGCCACCGACCACATACCGCCGAAAACCGTGTAAATCAGAACCACAATCGTGCCGATGATCATTGCATTGCTGACCGAAACATAGCCTTCCGTCAGAAGATGAATGACGAGTCCGAGCGCAGCTACTTGAGCAGCAACCCAGCCGAGGTACGAGAGAACAACGAAGATAGAACAGCAGAGCTCAACCGAAACTCCGTAGCGGCGTCTGTAAAAGTCACCGATGGTCAGCAAACTCATTCGATACAGTTTTCTAGCGAAAAACATACCGACGAGGATAAGCGCCATACTTGAGCCGAAAGGCTCTTCAACAACGCCTTCTAAGCCGTTTTTAATAAATTGACCGGGTAGACCGAGTACGGTTTCGCTTCCGAACCAGGTAGCAAAAGTTGCCGTAATCACCATGACCAGCGGAAGCGAACGTCCGGCCAAAGCGTAGTCGGTTGTACTACGAACCCGTGTCGCGGCAAAGAGACCGATAGCGACCGTGCAGAGCAAATATAAACCAACGAACAGAGTCAGTTTCACTGCTTCTAGACCCTCAGAAAAATGACTAAAAAACGGGGCTGACTAATACACGTCACTCCGGCCTTAAGTCTTTTAATTGTAGATAAAAAGTGGGTGCCTTAAAAGAAAAAAGGGGCCTAAGCCCCATTTTTCGTAAAAATACAACTTTAGGCTTGCTGAATGCCGGCCAACAGCCAGCCGGTCTTGCCTTCCTTCGGCTTAACCAGATTCCAGATTTCTTTGATTTCCGTCGGTTCGCCGTTTTCCTTCAAGCTGCCTGTAAACAGAACAGAAGCTACATACTCTGTCGGGGTTGTCTCAAATCCGGCTAAGGAAGCATTCAGATTGACAATTTCCGTCAGGTTAGCACCCTTGATTTCGCGACGCTTGTGTGTGAGTTCAATAAACAGATCATCTGTTGTGTAGTTGGACAGATCATCCATATCACCGCTGTCCCATGCTTTTTGAAGCATCTTAAAGTAAGCTGTGGACATGTTCAGGAACTCTTCCTGATTGAAATCAGCCGGTGCGCCGTAGGTAGATTCCGAGGCCGCTGCGGGCTCATCGGAGAACTGATCCATAGCAGAACCGGGGCGAACAGCCTGAGCAGGATTAAAAGCGGGCTGTTCTCTTACGGCAGCTTCGCTTCGGCTTTGTCCAAAGTCGGCATCCTGAGTCGGTTGAGCGGCAGGAGCGCCGGCAGATGCTGCAGATGCTCCGCTCTTACGAGCTGCGAAGAAGCGGAATGCCACTACGGCCAGCAGGATAAGCGTCAGAATCATAAGCATCTGGGCAAATCCTTCGCCGAGACCGAGCATATTCGCCAAGGCCATAAAGCCCAAGGCCGCAGCTGCACCGATTAAAAGGCGCTTGCCCATACTCATCGGAGCCTTCGCGGCTGCACCGGCGGCTGCGGCAGTTGCCGGGCGCTTGGTAGCAGCAGCGGAAGGAGCTTTGAAGGGGGAAGAAGGAGCTGCCTTCGGAACGCTCATAGAGCGACCGAAACTTGCACCGCCTCCGAGTCGGGCAGCCGAGGCATCCAATGTGATGGAAACCAGAGAGAGACCAATAAGGAGGGCTGCTAAGAATTTTTTCATGTAGATCCTCAAATTAGTTTTTATATCCGATATGTAAAGCTGTGATCCCAAAGGTTAAATTCTTCCATTCGACCTTATCGAACCCAGCCTCGCGCATGATTTTAGCAAGAGTTTTTTGATCGGGGTGCATCCGAATAGACTCTGCGAGGTAACGATAATTTTCAGAATGTCCGGCGATCTTTGCCGAAAGAAACGGCATCACTTTAAAGGAATAAAAATCGTAGAAAGGACGCATCAAAGCATTGGGTTTAGAGAACTCCAGAACCATCAGTCTGCCGCCCGGTTTCAAAACACGCTGCATTTCTTTGAGCGCCCGATCCTTGTGCGTCATATTCCTTAAACCGAACGACACAATGAGGACATCGAAATACCCGTCAGGAAAGGGCAGATACTCCGCATCACAGGTAAGAACATAAGAATGGTAACCGGCATTTTTCAGACGTTCGTCTCCTATCTTCAGCATCTCATGATTGATATCCGATAACCACACCTCTCCGGTACCTGAAAGTTTCTTCTGAACGAGAAGCGACATATCACCGGTGCCTCCGGCGATATCCAAAACCTTCATCCCGGATCTAATTTCAGCGCGATCAATCGCATACTGCTTCCACAGCCGATGCATACCGAATGACAGCACGTCATTCATTAAATCGTATTTCGGAGCAACTTGGTCAAAAACAGCCTTTACCTGTTTTTCTTTATCGGTTTCTTTAACTTTCGAAAAGCCGAAATCCGTTAGTTTTTCAGCTTGATTCTCTTTTTGATTCTGTTCGTTCATATCAGTGGTGACTCGGGCACTTCTTCTTCGGAGGCTCTTCAAAACGTTTATTGGCAGGATCGTTCGGGTCACGGCTTGCACCGGCCGCTTTCAAATCCTCCAAGTAAGCCTGCCAGAGTGAGTCTTTGTTCTTGCCTAATTCTTCCAAGTAGTCATAGGAATAAATTCCGCTGTCGTGTCCGTCACTGAATTTAATTTGCAACGCATAGGATCCGATAGGAAGAATTTCCAAGACATCGACTTCACGTTTGCCGACCTGAAGCTTTGCCTGGTCGGGAGTATGTCCCTGAACTTCTGCAGAAGGAGAAAATACTCTTAAAAATTCGAAGGGCAGCTCATAGCGATCATTCCCGTACTCAATAGCGAGGAGCCGGGATTTCTTTTTTAATTCGATACTGGTAGGTAATCTCATACAATCTCCTTTGCGCAAATTTTAAAGTTAAAACTTTAGTTTTTACCTCTCGTTCCGAAGTTTTCGCCGAGGAGGTCCGCGCTCAGATTTGCTTTCTTCTGTTTTGCTTAGGTAAAATGGTTAACTTCGCACCCGTAGCTCATTTGGATAGAGTACTGCCCTCCGAAGGCAGGGGTAGTGGGTTCGACTCCCGCCGGGTGCGCCATCTCAGGAAGCTTTTACAGCTCCTCGCTTACGACCGATTTCAAGATATAGAGCTTGTCGTTCTCTCGAATCTTTTCTTTAAGTTTGAAAGTCACATGCTCGCCCTTCAAGACTCTTTCCACCGGTTTTTCATCTACGTAGGGATTATCAAGCGTGGCATAGACTGCACCTGTCGTGGGTCCGGTAATAAGAAGCTTATCTCCGACATTAAGTTCAGCCGCCTGTACCAAAAATTCGGCAACCTGAGCCTTGGCAAAATACTTAATCCCTTTACCCGCATAAATCTTTCTCTCGGTCGCCTGTGAGCCGTAACGATTGCTCCATTCGCCCATGGTCTGACCAAGATAGTAACCGCCCCAGAAACCGCGGTTATAAACAGTCGCTAACTGAGCGTCCCAGCTCTTGCTGATTGCTTCATTCCATTCGCCCGTCAGGGCTTGGCGGATCGCCTGGTCATATGCTTCCACGACAGTTCTGACATACTCAGGTCCGCGGGCACGGCCTTCGATCTTAAAGACGCGGACACCGGCCTTGATCATCTGATCCATGAAGCCGATTGTCTTCAGATCCTTTGGCGACATGATGTACTGGTTGTCAATTTCCAGCTCGACATCGCGCTCCTTGTCCTTGACGATGTAAGCGCGGCGGCACGTCTGCATGCAGGCACCTCGGTTTGCGCTCTTTCCTGCGTTATTCAAGCTAAGGTAGCATTTGCCGCTCACGGCCATGCAAAGAGCACCGTGACAGAACATCTCAATTCTGATTAGGTCGCCTCTAGGTCCCGTAATCCGCTGCTGCTGAATCTCATCGTAAATTCGTTTTATCTGGCGAAGATTCAGTTCTCTTGCCAAAACCACGACATCAGCGAACTGGCTGTAAAACTTCAGCGCCTCCACGTTGGAAATATTGAGCTGCGTGGAAAGGTGAACTTCTACCCGTTGCTGCCTGCAGTACATCATAACGGCAGCATCCGAGGCGATCACCGCAGATATCTTAGCTTCTTTTGCCGCATCGACGATTTGTCTCATCAGCGGCAAATCTTCGTCGTAAATAACCGTGTTCACGGTTAAATAACTCTTTACGCCACGTTCTGCACAGAGCGAAGCAATCTCTTTGAGATCGTCGATCGTAAACTCATTGGCTGATTTTGAACGCATGTTCAGCGTTCCGATGCCGAAGTAAACAGAATCTGCTCCGGCCTGAAAGGCCGCAGCCAATGACTCGCGAGACCCCACCGGGGCCATAATTTCAAAATCTTTTCTATCCATACTAATAATTCAATGGGTCAACATCGATATACCAAGAACCCTTCGCTTTTAGAGAAAGGGCTTCCGGCTGAAATCGATTTAAAAATTTCTGCATCTCCACTTTGCTGTCCGCCTCGATCAATAGCTGTCCCCTCTCTATATCCATGACTTTTTGAACCGTCAGCGGAACGGGTTCGAAAATTCGTATGGACGGACTTTTGATTTTCTCAGCCAGTGCCTTAAGTTTTTGCAAAAAAGCCAGGACCGAAGAAATCTCTTTGCCCTCTGCGACAATCAAAGCCTGAGCAGAGAAAGGCACCATGAAACTCGCGCGTCGGGCCTCAAGCTCACCGGTTGCGAACCCTTCATAATCCTGGGACTTCAGGTGTTTAAAAATGTCATCTTCGGTGTACCGCGTTTGAATTAAAACCTTACCCTCTGTTTTATCTCTGCCGGCCCTTCCCGAAACCTGCATCAATACGGAAAACAACCGTTCCCTAGCCCTATAGTCGGAAGAAAACAGCTGAGGATCAGTATTTAACACGACGACGAGCCCCACGTTTTTAAAATCGTGTCCTTTTGCGACAATCTGGGTACCGATGAGGATGTCAACGTCCCCATTATGAACGGCATCGAGTACCTGACTTGCGCTTCCTCTCTGACGGGCCGAATCCTGATCCAGCCTTGAAACTCTTGCTTCCGGCCATCGAGTTTCCAGTTCTTCTTCGGCCCTCTGAGTACCGCGTCCTATCGGCAGCAGCTCGTAGGAACCGCATTTCGGACAAGTTTTCGGAAGAGGCGTTGACCAGCCGCAATAATGACAGGTTAGTCGCCCGGTAGTCTTATGAAATACGGCATAAGTCGAGCAGTGAGGACACGTTGACTGCCACCCGCAGTTCTTACATTCGACCACCGGAGCAAAACCTCTCCGATTTAAAAATACAATTACCTGACGCCCGGAATTAATCGTTTCGGTAATGGCATTCGCTGTCTCCTGACTCAAGCCGTTAATCGGCTTGTCCTTCCGGATATCAACTAATGAGAGCTGGGGCAAATGAGCATTTGAATTTGCCCTCTGCGTCAGCTTAAATAATTTGAATTTCCCATCCAGGGCGTTTTTATAACTTTCCAGCGACGGCGTTGCTGAGCCGAGAACGATCGGTATTTGTTCAATGGATGCTCGTTTCAGCGCTAGGTCACGAGCGTTATACCTCACTCCTTCCTGAGACTTGAAAGAAGGATCGTGCTCCTCGTCAACTAAGATCAGCTTTAATGACTTAAAGCTCGCAAATACGGAGAGACGTGTGCCGACTAAAATTCTTGCTCTGCCTTCATGGCAGGCGAGCCAAGAAGAGGCTTTTTGTCCCTCCGCCATTCCTGAGTTCCAGGAAACGACTTCGAATTGAGGAAAACGACTCTGCACTCTTTCGACAAGCTGAGGCGTAAGGTTAATTTCCGGCACCATTAAAAGAACCTGTGCTTCAGGATCCCTCAATAGGACCTTCTCCATTAAATGGAGATAAACCTCGGTTTTTCCGCTGCCTGTGATCCCAAAAATGAGTGCAGGATAAAAGGCCCCATCCAATTGGACTTCTTCAACAATCGCGCTCTGTTCTGAGTTGAGCTGCGGTTTCTCCGAGGATTTCTTAACAGACCGCTTCTTTTCTTTTCTTAAACGTTCAAGCGAACGTTCATGTAGCTTTCCAGGAAACTTTCTGAAAAATTTAGGAAGAGCAGGAATCGCCACCTGTCCCCAACCGCTTTGATAATAGCGAGCAGAGAATGAAGTAAGTGCTAACCAACCGGAGGAAAGAGGTGAGATGTCATCAACTCGAGAAATGACCTCCCTTAATCTTGAGAATCGGCTTTCTTCAGAGAATCCTACGGCAATCCCGATTACTTTTCTGGATCCGAGCGGCACCAGACACCGCTGGCCTACTTGGATTTCCAGATCGGCAGGCACAAGGTAATCCAGGGGCTCCCTTATCGGCGAGTCCACAATAACATTTGCGATCCTTTTTGCCATAACCGATGTGAATAGTCTTCCTTCTAACCTATGAAAAATTTGGAGTTCACTTCAATGCAGGTAAGCAATTTTTGAACTGAACTCCTAGTTTGTGGTTCCGTTTCCGTAAATTTTAGGTAGATCGGGTGTGAGGAAAATGCCCTATGGAGCCTTAACAGGAGTGGAACTTACGGCTATAAGAATGAACTTCGTCGACTAGCGCAGCAACGACTTCAGGATCGGTATCCTTGTCAATTCCGTGACCCAAATTAAATATATGACCGCCGTTACCCACTTGACCGAAGTCTTCGATAACTTTACGGGCTTGTTCTCTCACGACTTCTGTGCCAGCAAACAACACCGACGGGTCCAGGTTACCCTGGAGGGCAACTCTGTCCTGAGTCAATGCGCGAACTTCTCCGAGACTGACCGTCCAATCGACTCCCATTGCATCTGCACCGATCTCAGAAATCTCCTTAATCCAAGGAGCACAGCCTTTTGTGAAAACAATGGCGGGGATCTTCTGACCATGTCTTTCCCGCTTTACCGAGTTGACGATACGTTTCAAGCACGGCAGAGAGAACTGCAGATAAGTTTCATGAGATAGTGTACCGCCCCATGTATCAAAGACCATCACTGCATCCACACCGCTGTCAATCTGCGCATTTAAATAAGCGATCACAGCATCCGTATTCTTTTCAAGAATGGCATTAAAAAGGTCAGGACGTCGATACATCATCTCCTTTACTTTGCGGTAATTGGCAGAGCTTCCGCCTTCAACCATGTAGCAGGCGAGTGTAAAGGGACTGCCGGAAAAACCAATCAAAGGAATACGGTTATTCAAAGCGCGTTTAATTTCACAAACGGCATCCGTTACATATTTCAGTTTATCGGCAGGATCAGGTACGTAAAGCGCCTTAACAGCAGCCTCGTCCTGTACTGGTTTCTCAAATTTGGGTCCTTCGCCGGCGACAAAGGACAAGCCCAATCCCATAGCATCCGGAATCGTCAGGATGTCGGAAAAGAGGATCGCAGCGTCCAGCGGATACCGATCTACCGGCTGAAGCGTTACTTCACATGCATAATGAGGATTTGTCGCCAATCCCATGAAACTTCCAGCCTCGGAGCGAGTACGGCGGTACTCAGAAAGGTATCTCCCAGCTTGTCTCATAAGCCAAATCGGTGTGTACTCCGTAGGTAATTTGCAGAGTGCCCGAAGAAAAGTATCGTTTTGAAGTTTCATAGCCGTTGCAAAAATGACGATTAAATAGGTTGTGATTTTAATTAGAAAAGCTGAACAGCCACTTATTAAAAAAGCGTCCCGAAAGACGCTTTAACAAATGTTCGTTCCTTTTAACGCACTACCAGAACCGGACGATCGGCTTTTGCGAGAACCTGCTGAGTCGAGCTGCCGATAAAGAGAGAACCAAGGGTCCCTAATCCGCGGCTGGCCATAACGATAAAGCGAACATCTCTTTCCTGTGCAACTTTAAGAATGGCGTCGGGAATAGAGGTCCCGACAACTTCCGAGACTTCGCATGGAACGCCGACTCTCTGGCAAGCATCTTTAACATCATCCAAAGTTCTCGCAGCAGTCTCGGAGCCTTTAGCTTTAACGACTGTTATGCCCAGAACACAAGTATTGAGATTTTTGGCCAGCTTGGCTGCGGTTACGATTGCCTTTTCAGAAAGCTCGGAACCATCGGTGGAAACTAAAATCACTGGATTCTCCATGTATTGAGTATATCTTCAGTATTTTAGTCTAAGCAGAAAAGAAAAAACTCCGAAACTTCCATGAGAAGATCGGAGTTCAAGAGAACTAATACAAGTATTAGTGTTTGATTCTCTGAAGGATGCGGAGCTGTTCGGCAAGCATACCGATTTCGGCTTCGACCTTCGCCAGTTCGATTTCGCTGGCAGCAGTCTTTGCAGCCGCCTTTGCTTTTTCCATAGCTTCTTTTGCTTTCGCTTCGTCGAGATCCTTACTTCTGATCGCCACGTCTGCTAAGACGATGACGTGGAAGGGCTGGATTTCGAGAACTCCGCCGGCTACGAAAATTTCTTCCTCGTCCTGTGCACTCTTGCGAATACGAACAAGACCCGGACGAATCAGCGTAATCAGGGGAGTATGGCCTGGCAGAATACCGAGCTCGCCTTCAATACCGGGCAGAGCTACAAACTCGGCGTTGCCGCTAAAAAGGCTTTCCTCAGCATTAACAACGTCGACTTTTAAGGTTTTTTCCATTTAATTCTCCAGGTAGCCGGTGAGGGAAGAACCCTCACCTAGGATTACTTGATTGTCTTAGCCTTTTCGAAAGCTTCGTCAATCGTGCCTACCATGTAGAAAGCCTGTTCCGGCAGTTTGTCGCATTCGCCGTCAACAATCATCTTGAAGCCGCGAATCGTTTCTTTCATCGGAACATACTTACCGGGCTGACCGGTAAAGACTTCAGCAACGTGGAAGGGCTGAGACAGGAATCTCTGAATCTTACGAGCTCTGGTAACAGCGAGCTTGTCTTCCGGAGAAAGTTCGTCCATACCTAGAATCGCGATAATGTCGCGAAGCTCTTTGTAACGCTGCAGAGTGGCCTGAACACGGCGAGTAACAGAGTAGTGCTCTTCACCGATGATGTGCGGATCAATCTGACGAGAAGTGGAGTCAAGCGGGTCAACAGCCGGATAAATACCGAGAGCTGCAATATCACGAGACAACACAACTGTTGCGTCCAAGTGGCCGAATGTTGTAGCTGGAGACGGGTCAGTCAAGTCGTCAGCAGGAACGTAAACAGCCTGAATGGAGGTAATGGAACCGACCTTCGTAGAAGCAATACGTTCCTGGAGCTTGCCCATTTCTTCAGCAAGTGTCGGCTGATAGCCCACAGCAGAAGGCATACGGCCTAACAAAGCGGAAACTTCGGTACCAGCCAGTGTGAAACGGTAAATGTTGTCAATGAACAGAAGAATGTCGCGGCCTTCGTCACGGAATGCTTCAGCCATTGTCAAACCGGTCAAGGCAACGCGGAGACGGTTTCCGGGAGGTTCATTCATCTGACCGAAAACCATGGCCACTTTATCCAGAACCTTGGATTCCCCCATTTCGTGGTAGAAGTCGTTACCTTCACGGGTACGTTCACCAACACCGGCAAACACGGAGTAACCGCCGTAAGCCTTAGCAATGTTGTTGATGAGCTCCATCATGTTAACGGTTTTGCCCACACCGGCACCGCCGAACAGACCGACCTTACCGCCTTTAGCGAACGGGCAAACAAGGTCAATAACCTTAATGCCGGTTTCAAGCAGATCAACGGACGGGCTCAGTTCGTCGAACTTGGGAGCTGCACGATGGATCGGCATCCGTTTTTCTTCACCGATTTCGCCGGCTTCGTCAACCGGACGTCCTAAAACGTCCATGATGCGGCCCAGGGTCTTCGGACCAACCGGAACCATAATGCCGTGTCCGAGAGCCTTAACGGCCATACCGCGCTGGAGACCTTCAGAAGAACCCATAGCAATGGTTCTTACTACGCCGTCTCCAAGCTGTTGCTGCACTTCAAAGGTCAGGCCTTCTTCAGCCAGCTTGTTGTTTTCGTCCTTTTCAAGAACGAGTGCGTCGTAAACTTTGGGCATTTCGTCGCGAGGGAACTCGATGTCCACCACCGCGCCAATGACCTGTACGATCTTTCCGATACTCATAGGTATTCCTCGATTCGATATCTTTTCAATTAAGACACTGCAGCAGCACCACCGACAATTTCGGTAATTTCCTTGGTAATGCCGGCCTGACGTGTCTTGTTGTAAACCAGTTCCAGATCGTCGATAAGCTTCTTAGCGTTATCAGAAGCGGCCTTCATGGCGACCATTCGAGCACTCTGCTCGCTGGCCATGTTTTCGGCAACAGCCTGATAAATCAGAGCCTCAACGTAACGCTTAAGGAGAACCTTCAAAACTTCATCTGCACTAGGTTCGTAGATGTAGTCCCAAGAATTCTCGTGCTTGTCCGTCTCAACCGCAGATTTCGGGAGCGGAAGAAGCTGTTCAATAACCGGCTCCTGCTTCATCGCATTGATAAAGCGAGAGTAGGCAATGTAGACGACGTCGACTCTGCCTTCTTGGAACGCTTCGATCTGAACCTTAATGGCTCCGAGCAAGCGCTCAAGGTTAGGACGGTCGCCTAACTGCGTAACCTGGGAAACAACCGGGATGCCAACGCGTTGGAGGAAGCCCAAGCCCTTGTTACCAATGGCAGTAGCTTCGACTTTTTTGCCTTCTTGTGCCCAATCTCTGAAAGTATGAGCAAGAAGTCTCTGAATGTTTGTATTCAGAGCGCCGGCCAGGCCTTTGTCGGTGGACACGCAGATCAAGCCGATGTTATTGACTTCCTTAACTTTACGAAGGAAGGGATGAACAGCCTCGGTAGAAGCGTCTGCAAGGTGACCGATTAAGTTACGGATCGTATTTCCGTAGGGACGAGCAGCCCTCATACGATCTTGTGCCTTCTTCATCTTAGAAGCAGCCACCATCTCCATCGCCTTTGTGATCTTTCTGGTGTTGTGCACCGATCTGATCTTAGCTCGTATCTCTTTGGTACTTGGCATTAGGATCCTCTAACGTGGCTTATTAAAAAGCACCGGATTTCTTGAACTCTTTAACTGCTTCAGTCAAGAGCTGTTCGTCTTCCTTAGACAGGGCTTTCTGCTGTTCAATGCGGTCAATCAGATCAGCATGATTGATCTTCATGTAATCCTGCATAGCAGCTTCGACCTTCAGAGCGTCTTTAACTTCGACGTTGTCGTAAGCACCGATGTTGATGGCGAACAGAACCAATGCTTCTTCCCAAACCTGCAGCGGCTGGTACTGATCCTGTTTCATCAGTTCAGTAACGATACGGCCGCGTTCGAGCTGTTTACGTGTTGCTTCGTCAAGGTCGCTGGCGAACTGAGCGAAAGCAGCAAGCTCACGATACTGAGCAAGAGCCAAACGAACACCGCCGCCGAGTTTCTTAATAACCTTAGTCTGAGCAGCACCACCGACTCGAGAAACAGAGATACCGGGGTTGATAGCGGGACGGATACCGGCGTTGAAAAGGTCGGTTTCCAAGAAAATCTGGCCGTCAGTAATAGAAATCACGTTGGTCGGAACGAAAGCGGTAACGTCACCGGCCTGTGTTTCAATGATCGGGAGAGCGGTCATAGAACCGGTCTTGCCCTTAACGGCACCCTTGGTGAAACGTTCTACGTATTCGGGGTTCACACGAGCGGCTCTTTCGAGCAGACGGCTGTGGAGGTAGAAAACGTCGCCAGGGTAGGCTTCACGTCCAGGCGGACGACGAAGCAGCAGGGAGATCTGACGATAAGCCCAAGCCTGTTTTGTCAAGTCATCATAGACGATGAGAGAGTCTTCACCACGGTCGCGGAAGTATTCGCCCATTGTTGCACCGGCATAAGGTGCAATGTACTGCATAGCAGCAGATTCAGATGCGGAAGCAGCAACAACAATGGTGTATTCCAACGCGCCGTATTCTTCGAGTTTACGAACGACGTTAGCGATCGTGGAAGCTTTCTGACCGATAGCAACATAAATACAGGTCAGATCTTTGCCTTTCTGGTTGATGATCGTGTCGATCGCAACAGCAGTCTTACCTGTCTGGCGGTCGCCAATGATCAACTCACGCTGGCCGCGGCCGATAGGAACCATGGAGTCAATAGACTTCAGACCTGTCTGAACCGGCTGGCTAACGGACTGACGTTCAATAACGCCAGGAGCAACTTTTTCAACAACGTCAAACTCAGTTGTTTCGATCGGGCCTTTACCGTCAATCGGCTGACCCAAGGCGTTAACAACACGGCCTTTCAATGCGGGTCCGACGGGAACCTGCAGAATGCGGCCGGTAGTCTTAACGATATCGCCTTCGGTAATATGTGTGTAGTCGCCCAAAATAACGGCACCGACGGAATCTCTTTCAAGGTTAAGAGCAAGACCGTATGTGTTATTCGGGAATTCAAGCATTTCGCCCTGCATCACGTCAGAAAGACCGTGAACACGACAAATACCGTCGGTAACGGAGACAACCGTACCTTCAGTGCGAAGGTTGGTGTTCAAACCCATACCTTCGATTCGCTGCTTCAGCAGCTCGCTAATCTCACTCGGATTGAGTTGCATAGCTTTTCAACTCCGTAATTAACTTGTGAGGGCAGACTGCATCTCTGCAAGCCGCGCCTTAACTGTTCCATCAAGAACCTTGTCCCCGACAATGACTCTCACGCCGCCGATGAGGTCTTTATCGACCACGACTTTCGGCAGGAGCTTAATTCCGGGAAACTTCTTGTCCAAGGCCTTGATAAGGTCCGCTACCTGATCATCCGATAAGGGGAAGGCCGTTTCAATGGTGACATCGGCTTCCTTGTTTTCGTGATTCAGTAATTCGCGGTACTGTGCAGTGATCTGCGGGAGGGCTTCGATTCTGCCGTTCTGGATGACTAACTTAAGAAGGTTCTCAGCTTCTTGCGGAACGGCCTTATCCAGCATTCCTCTGATAAGTTCGTAAATCTGATCCGAGCTCAAAGAGGGATCGCTAGCGAGTTCTTTAAGCTTCGGGTCGGCGACAATCTCATCAATGGTGTCGAGGACGGGAATAAGCTTTTGTGCTAAGCCCTCTTCCTTACTATCTTTGACGGCCTTCAGCAAAGCTTCGGCATAAGGCCGTGCAATTGTTGAGATCTCTGCCATGATTACAGTTTCGCCTTAAGTTGGTCAAGCAATTGCTGGTGAGCGGAAGCGTCGACTTCCTTACCCAAAATCTGGGAAGCGCCGGAAACAGCCAGCTGAGCAACCTGATCTCTCAAGGCGTCGCGGGCAGACTGAACTTCCTGAGCTGCCTGAGCACGAGCAGCGGCGATAATCTTATCGGCCTCGACTTGTGCCTGAGCTTTTGCTTCTTCGATAATGGCTTGGCCACGCTTTTCGCCCTGGGCCACGATGACCTGCGACTGGGCACGTGCAGCGGCTTCGATAGAAGCGCCTTCTTTCTTGGCTTCTTCCAAAGCATGTTCGCCGCGATCAGCTGCGGCCAGGCCGTCAGCTATCTTTTTCTGCCGCTCTTCGATTGCTCGATTGAGCGGTGGCCAAATGAACTTCATGGTGATCCAGGCACCGACGAAGAACACGGCCATCTGTACGAACAATGTGGCATTAATGTTCATTTTCTAATCCCTTAAGCACTCGGGGTCCGAGTGCAGTTTGTCTATGGAAACCTGTTGGATGGTTGGCTTATTAGCCGACAAACGGGTTAGCAAAGGCAAACATCATGGCGATACCGACACCGATAAGGAAGGCAGCGTCGATAAGGCCGGCCAGAAGGAACATCTTGGTCTGCAGTGTGTTGATAAGCTCAGGCTGGCGAGCAGAAGCTTCGAGGTATTTGCTACCCATGATAGCGATACCGATACAGGCACCGAAGGCACCAAAGCCAATGATCAGGCCGCAAGCCAATGCAACATATGCAACGTTTGTCATAACGAACTCCTTGTTTAATATGACGTATTTAAATCAAAAGAAAGAAAAGAATTAGTGTCCTTCGTGAGACTGACCAATGTAGACGAGAGTCAACATCATCATAATGAAGGCCTGAAGCAACACGATAAGAATATGGAATAACCACCAGCAGAGACCGGCAAAGAACTGACCGAGTACACCGAAAGCAGCAAGTCCGACTTCTCCTTCCCAAAGCATTCCGGTGAGGAGCGCAATGAGGAAGAACAAGAGTTCACCCGCATACATATTACCGAAAAGTCGCATGCCGAGAGAAACTGTTTTTGCCAAATATTCAATGATATTCAGCAGGAAATTGAACGGCCAGAGAAGAATGAAGTTACCGAAAGGAGCAGTGAAAAGCTCTTTTCCGAAACCGGCCGGTCCCTTAATTTTGATACCGTAGTAAATCATCAGCAGCAGCACGCCGACGGAAATACCCATTGAACCGTTTAGGTCAGCGGTAGGCAGAGGACGCATGTAATGAATACCGAACCAGCCGCAAATGGCGGGAATCAAATCAACCGGAATAAGGTCGATAGCGTTCATCAGGGTGACCCAAACAAACACGGTCAGAGCCAAAGGAGCGATAAACGTGCGGTCTCCGTGAACAATGGATTTAGCCTGTTCCGAAACCATATCGACGAGCATTTCAACTGCGCACTGCCACTTACCCGGGACGCCGCTTGTCGCTTTTTTGGCTGCACTGTACATGAGCCAAACTGCCAACAGCATCATAAGGATAGAGAAAACAGCGGTGTCGAAGTTAAAAACGCTGAAGTCGACAATGCTTCCTTGCTTAGCACCAATGTTGTTTAAATGCGTCAAATGGTGCTGAATATACTCAGTAGCCGTGCCTGCCATGATTCGTTTATTCCTTCAATTATTTCCTGCTTGCCAAAGCAAAAATATGACTTAGTAAAACTATTCCAGCTGACAAAATAAATGGCAGCCAGCTTAATTCTTTATAAAACAAAGCGACGCTGAAAAATCCTAAGATTACCAGCGACACTTTTATGAATTCGTATAAGAAGATTGCTAACGGATGGGCTTGCTGATTCCGAAACAAATGCATCAGTAAAACGACGAGCATTGAAGGAAGCGCACAAACCAAACCGCCCAAGAGGGATGAAATTCCGGCCACAGAACCAGCCGCAACCCAAGAAACAAGGCCACAAAGAATGACGGCTCCGCTCTGCCAGAAAACAGTTCTTCTCAAGGCCTTCATGGTCTCAAAAATCTCCTTGTTTCCCGTCCTGACAGCAAAAATCCGAGTGCATTCTAATGAGTTAGGCCAAAATGAGCAACTGAATCAATCAATTATCATCCGTTTGAATGAAGGGTTTGTTCCAATAAATATAGCTTTATTTATTAGTTATAGATCTCAAAAGTTCAAGAATTGCGGCAAATTCTTTTTCATTTTTAAATGAAATCTGTAAGTTACCTCTTCCTTTAGAATTTGATACAAGTTTTACATCTGTATTCAGGATTTTTGAAAGCTCGTCCTCAAATTTAATAAATTCAGAGCTTTTTTGCACCGTTTTGTGGGAATTCTCGCTTGTATTTTCCCTTTCTTTATAACGTGAAACGTATTCCTCAGTCTGTCGGACGGAGAGGCCCTTTTCTTTGATTTGCTGGGCAAGCCAGACTTGCTGTTCCTCCGGGAGAGAGAGCAGGGCTCTTGCATGGCCCATTTCTATTTCACCGGCTCTGAGCATAGTCTTAACCGCTTCCGGCAAACCTAAAAGACGAAGAAGATTGGAAATCATCGGTCTGGAGCGACCGATAGCTTCTGCAACACCTTCATGACTGTATTTAAATTCTTCAATCAGTCTTTGAATCCCCTCTGCGGTTTCCAGGGCATTGAGGTCTTTTCTCTGAAGATTTTCGACAAGGCCAACGATCATGGCCTGCTTATCGCTCACATCCAAAATCGTTACCGGGACTTTTTTCAACCCGGCTATTTTGGCAGCCTGATAGCGTCGTTCGCCTGCCAAAATTTCATACTTGTCCGAGGAGAGCTTTCTTACAACAATCGGATTTAGGATGCCGTTTTGTTTAATGGATTGTGCTAGCTCTGCCAAGTCGGAATTTTCAACATCGTTTCTCGGCTGAAATTTTCCCGGTTTAAGAGCCGAAAGCGGCAAAGAACTTTTCGGTTCCGGAACCTTCGGATTGTCTATCACATCGGCAACGTTTTTCATACTGAAAACGCTGTCCATATTTTTTCCTAATCCTTTTCTAACAACCACTTCAACCCTCACGCTTTCTGTTTTTGAGAAGTTTCTTCAACTTGTCTTTTTTCACAAGTTCTTCTGCAAACGTTTTGTAAGATACGGCGCCTCTTGATGAAGGGTCGTACTGAATCCCTGAAAGACCGTAGCTTGGAGCTTCCGCGAGTCGAACATTTGTCGGAATAACAGAGGAAAAAACCGATGATCCGAAATACCCTGAGAGCTGCTCGCTCACTTCGCGCTGAAGCGTAATACGAGGATCAAACTTCACTCTCAAAAGACCGGTAATCACCAAACCGCTGTTCACCTGCTCTCGGACCGCGCGAATACTCAGCAATAAATCTGAAACACCTTCAAGAGAATAGTATTCGCACGTCATCGGAATAATCAGACCGTCTGCCGCACAGAACGCATTGATGGTCAGAATCGAAAGTGTAGGGGGGCAGTCAATAATAATGACGTCATATTGCCCGGACACTTCGTCCAGCTTCGTCTTTAACCTCAGCTCTTTTCTCGCTGCAGACAATAATTCTTCCTCGGCTGCGGCAAGCTTTCGATTAGAACCCAGAATGTCATACCCTGATGTGGAGTGAGTGATCACTTTCTTTATGTCCGCTCTGTCCAGCAATACCTCGTAAACAGATTGAACAAGATTATTTTTCTCAAGCCCGCTCCCTGTCGTCGCGTTTCCCTGTGGGTCAAGGTCAACCAACAAAACATTAAAAGACAGCTGAGACAACGCAGCAGCTAAGTTAACGGCTGTGGTCGTTTTCCCCACACCGCCCTTTTGATTAGCTATACAGTAAATTTTTGCCATGTTGTCTATATGTTCCGAAAATTTTCAAGCCGATTAGTAAATTCTTTAATTTTACCCAATTAGTGAAAAAGGTTTTTGGCTGTTTATTTTTCAGCAATAACAGGCATAACTTTTCTCCTTTGCAAGGCAGCGACAGAATATTCTTATAAAAATCCGGAATGACCCAATCTACACACTCTCCGAGGGAGATACGTACCAGGGAGGCTAGAATTCCTGCATCTACTGAACTAAATTTCTACTAATTAGATGGATAAGCAACTTTCGGTCAAACTCCCAGCGTCTCTCACTGCAGAGACCTCTGTGAAAATATGGGAGCAGGTCCTCGGAGCGGAAAGTTCAGGACAGACGATCTTTGACGCATCGGACCTCACCTTTTGTGATGAGTCCGGTTTGACACTCTTATACGAACTGCGGTCGAGGCCTGACGTTTTTAAACTTATCAACGTATCGGCTGGCATTGAAACGCTTTACAGCACGATGTTGAAGAATTTTGCTCCGAAGCCGGTCGAGAAAAAATCTCTGGGCGTTGTAAGCAATCTCGGAAAATGGCTTTACGACTCTGCCTCTTCCGCCAAACAAAGTATTACTTTTTTAGGTTCGGCATGCTGCGCTCTAACAGAGGTGTTGCTGCATCCGTCTCAGGTCCGCTTCGGAGAAATTCTCTCCGTATCCGATGAGGCCGGTAGCAGGGCGGTAGGCATTATTTGCCTTATCGGTTTCTTAATGGGCGTCATTATTGCTTTTGAAACGGCCTTGGTTGCCCAAATTTTCGGAGCCGTTATTTTCGTCGTCAATGGTATCGGTATTGCAATGACGAGAGAGCTAGGACCTCTCATGACAGCAATCCTCTTTGCCGGTCGCAGCGGTTCTGCCTTCGCAGCTCAGCTCGGAACTCAAAAAGTTAATGAAGAGTTAAATGCATTAACGACTTTTGGTCTGAGCCCGATGTACTTTTTGGTCGTTCCGCGCCTGATCGCTTCTTCCCTTGTCGTGCCGCTGTTGTCTGTCTTTGCCACGATCCTTGGCATCCTAGGCGGAGGCTTGGTCATGGCAATGTACGACATTACATATACGCAGTTTTATGTACAGTTACTCAAATCCGTGACTGTGACCGATATTGTCTTCGGGTTAGTCAAAGCTGTAATTTTCGGTTTTGTAATTGCACTTATCGGATGTCAATGCGGTATGAACACCGGTGCCGGCGCGGCTGCTGTCGGTTCTTCTACCACAAAATCCGTTGTTAAAAGCATTATTTGGATTGTTGTGATCGACGGCGCTGCGGCTCTTCTGACGAACAGGTTGGGAATATGATGGACACCTCTAAGAAATCCGTAATAAGTGTGCGCAACCTCACGATGGGCTGGCCGGGAAAGATCCTTTTAGAGAATGTATCTTTCGATATTTATGAAAAACAAATTGTTTTCATAATGGGAGGATCCGGCTGCGGAAAATCCACGCTGATGAAAACTATCATCGGATTAAATCCGCCCATGGCCGGGGACATTCTTATTCGAGGGAAAAGTATTATTAACTCCGGAAAAGAAATTCCTGAAATTCAGCGCAGCTTAGGCATCATGTATCAAAGCGGAGCGTTGTTCGGTTCTCTAACGGTTTTGGAGAACGTCCGTTTCCCGCTGGACCAATTTTCGAAACTACCCCTGGAAGCCAGAAACCTGACTGCACAAATGCTCCTGAACGCTATGGAGATGCCTGGTTCGGCCACCTTAACTCCCGGTGAACTTTCCGGAGGAATGATTAAGAGAGCCGGCATTGCCCGAGCACTTTCTCTCGGAGCAACAATTCTCCTATTAGACGAACCAAGCGCAGGACTTGACCCTATAACTGCAGCCAACTTAGACCAAACAATACGCAAGCTTCGCGACAATTTGGGCGCGACTTTCGTCATTGTCAGTCACGAATTGAAAAGCATTTTTAGAATCGCAGACAGATGCATCATGCTTGATCCAAAAACACGTTCCATCATCGCCGACGGTGCACCTAACGACTTACAAAAAAATTCTCCTAACCCGTGGGTTAGACAATTTTTTAATGCTCAACCTGATGCGGAGTAGAAATGGGAGCCAAAACAAATTATTTCAGATTAGGCCTGTTTGTAGTCGCCGCCATTGCGGCGGCAATCGCCTCTATCGTTATCCTTCTCGGGCCGAGCCTTGGAAAGCCGTACGCAGAAATGGAGACGTATTTCCAATTCTCTATCAGCGGACTAGAAGTCGGAGCCCCGGTTAAATTTAGAGGCATCCAGGTCGGGCAGGTTCAAGAGATTCTCTTATCCACGGAAGCCTATCCATCTTCTTCTCAAGAAATCCTTTCTGAGACGAAAGCCGTTGCCGTTGTGAGAATGAGAATGGAACTGGCGGGAAAGGAAGTTGAATCCCACCTTCAAGATTACATTAATCACGGTCTGAGAATCCAAACACAGCTCGCCGGCATTACCGGCTCCCTTTATCTCTCTGTAGATTTTCTAGATCCGAAGAAATATCCAGCAGATCGTGTTCCCTTTGATTGGAAACCTAAGTATTTGTTCATTCCTTCAGCCCCAAGTTTGAGCAATGAAATTGTTGAGAATGTCAAAGGCTTCCTTGCCAGTCTTGATTCTTTAAATATCAACAAAGATCTTCAGGAAACCGTTCCTGTGATCCAATCCCTCATTTCTAATCTTGAGAGGATCGCGAACGGAATTGATCCGTCCTCCTTTAATAAACTGGGTAGTTCTCTTTCCAACCTACTTAATCAAGCTGACAACAAGATCAATCAGTTCGACATCAACCAGCTGAACACACTCATTGCGCAGCTGGATAAATCTGCCGAGCAAATCGGCAACCTCAGTCAAAAAGCTGAGACCAAACAGCTCGTAACCAACCTAACAAACTTATCTCGTAATCTAAATCAGATGGTTTCTAACAATGGTTACGACGTAACGGTTACGCTCATGAACTTAAGTAAGATCGCACAAAACTTAAAGAATCTTACGAACAATATTTCGGGTTCCGCCTCTGAGTTTTTAGCCCCAGCGCCAAGAACAGCAGAACCCTTCCAGGTTAATAAATAGGCACGCTTATGAAGAGAAGAACCCTCGCTTTAGGACTTTTAACCGGACTAGCCGGGTGCTCAATCCTCCCGGAAAGACCGCCGCTGAAGCTTTATACACTTCTTGCGAATCTGAACACTCAGGACTGCAGAGCACCGAAACGCCGTCTCTCCAGTGTGCGCATCAATTCCCCAATGATTGCGTCTCCCTATGACAGTACGCGCTGCTATGTGCTAACTAAGGACAACCGAATCTACAACACAGACATCAATCGGTTTTCATCTAATCCCGGCAACCTCATCGGAGACGGTTTGCGGGAAGTCATACAAAGCTGCGGTCCATGGAATATTGTCCTTTCTCCTAATTCCATCAGTACACCCGCTTATCAGCTCACGGTCTTTGTTTCCAAGTTCTTCATCAATGCTGTGCGGAGGCCGTTTGCTGCCGTAGTTGAAATGGAAGTTTCCGTTGTAACGAGTGCATCTGGAAAACTGGTTTTCCATAACACCTACAGTCAAACACAGAACACGCCAACAGATGATATGCCGGGAGCTGTGAGCGCCTTTGATATCTGCCTCGAGAATATCTTCACAGCATTAACGAACGATCTCAATAAGCAAGCCGCAAGAATGTGAAGTTAATACGCTTGCTTCAGGATCTTCAACTCTGATACTGACTCCCACAAGCTTTACTCCTTCTCCTGCTTCAAAGAGGCAGAGAGAGGAGCGGGAATTCTGTAAATGATGAAATCGATAACGCGCCGTGGTTTATTAACTGTTCTCGCCGGTTTTTCCTTTTTTAGCCCGGATGCTGTCCTGAGCGCAAAAGGGAAAGAGTTAGCAATTTTCTATAGTTTCTCGGGAAACTCTAAGAGGGTCGCAGAAGTTTTTCAAAAATTAGAGCACTGCGAAATCTTAGAAATTAAAACTTTAGAGCCCTATAACGCCTATGACGCGAGGGAGGACAGGAAGAAGAAGAAACTACCTCCCATCTCACCGTTGAAAATAGACTTGGGCGACTACCGGAAGATCATCCTGATTTTTCCTGTCTGGGGATACACTCCGGCTTTGCCCATGCAGAGTTTCCTGAAGACCCATTCAATAAACAACGAAGTCGAAATTATTTCCGTAGGCGTAGGAAGACTAGGCGGGATCTATGAAGACGTCCGTAAGCTCCTTCCTCACGCAAAGATCACACGCTTCACACACATCCCCAGGGCTTCAGATCTCACTGATAAAGAACTTAAGATGATGCTCCGCAATAGAGCTCTGCCTCCTTCGACGCATGTAAAACTCACCAAAGGATTAGATCCTTTCAAAGAGGAGATTAAGGCGCGCATTGATTTCACAAATCCGGAATTTGCAAAAATGCTGCCGCGAACGGTCACATGGTGCAAAACACCTCAGGAGACGCCTAGGCCGCGTGCAAGTACCAATCCGGCACCCGACTGTCTGAGTTTTCAAAATAATATTCTGTATTTCAATGGACAGCCCATCGGCAAAGGCTTCTTTTATGATGAACTTCCTCCCGTAGGAAGTGAAGTAACGATATCCGGATCTGACGAAAGCCGACAGATCTCTCATTAACAGTTTTAATTCTCTTGTGAGTTGCGAATGTTTTCGCAACTCACAAAGTAATAAACGATGTAGATTTACATCTTTCCTCAACAAGAGTTGAAGCGAACTTTAATTTCTTTATTTTTTCTTTAAAACCACTAAATGTCTTTCAGTATCCAAAAAAGGAACCTCAAGCTCTATCACTTTTTCGACACAAACACCTTCCGGAAGCTGATCAATTTCCTCGATTGGATACTTGCCTTTCATCGCTAGCCATCGACCATTCTCATCAATTAAGTGCTCAGTTAACGTCACGAAGCTTGCTAATGATGAGAATGCCCTGCAACTAATTAAATTAAAAGGCTTTATTGGATGGAAATTTTCAACTCTTTCATTAAAAGCATTGACATTCGGAAGTTTCAGCTGAATAACCGCTTGTCGGACAAAAGTTATCTTCTTATTAACCGTGTCAATTAAATTAAAGTCAAAATCTTTCAAGAAGATTGACAATGGAATAGCTGGTAATCCTCCGCCGCATCCTACGTCCAAAGTTCTATGGCCCACTTCAGAACCGTACAACTTGAAATAGGGAAGCAAGGTCAAAGAATCCAACAGATGTTTTCTAATTACATCTCCTTCTTCTCGAATCGCTGTGAGGTTGTAAACTTTATTCCACTTCAGTAACAGTTCAGAGAAAGAAATCAACTTTGAAACTTCAGCCTCATCAGCTGTTATCCCGAGCCTTTCCAATCCTTTGATGAGATCTTCCCGATTCTTATCCATATCTACTCCTTTTTCCCTCTGTATCGTTTCAAATAAACAAGAAGAATGGAGATCGCAGCAGGTGTCACGCCGGAAATATTTAAAGCCTCCCCAAGTGTTCTGGGTTTGATCTTTTTCAATTTTTGTGTGATTTCAAACGACAGTCCCTTTGCAGAATCGTAATCAAAATCCTCCGGAATAACCGTCTCTATTTTTTCCAAATTCTTCTGAACTTCAGCTTTTTGTTTATCCTCATAGCCAGAATACTTAACTTTAGTCGTAAGCGTTTCGGCTTCTTCGTCCGAAAGATAGGGCGGAGGTAGCAGCGTTTCGCCGTCTTTTGTCTTCAATAATTTGAGTTTTTGATAATCTACTTTCGGTCGTTTCAGCATTACATAGAGTTGTGATTCCTTAGAAAGTTCAGCGCCCACAACTTCTTCTAAGCTGAATTTATCCAGTACTCCCGGATTCACCCAAATACCTTTAAGACGTTCTGTCTCCCTTGCCAGTCGCTCTCTTTTTTCCTGGAAGAATTTCCAGCGCTCTTCCGACACAACTCCCAACTTATAGCCGATCTCAGTAAGCCGTTCATCTGCATTATCTTCCCTCAGGCTCAGCCTATATTCTGCTCGCGAAGTGAACATACGATACGGTTCATTCACGCCTTTAGTAATCAGATCATTTACCATCACACCCAGATAAGCTTGATCTCTGCGGAGCAGGAAGGGCTCTTCATCTCTAATTTTTAAAACTGCATTGATACCTGCCATCAAGCCTTGGGCTGCGGCCTCTTCGTAGCCGGTAGTACCGTTTACCTGACCTGCTAAGAATAAATTATCAAACTCCTTACTTTCAAGATTATCTTTCAAATGAGTCGGATCGTAATAATCATATTCAATCGCGTATCCGGGTCTTATGATGTGTACATTTTCCAAGCCCTTAATGGAATGAATGAAATTCACCTGAACGTCGTAAGGCAAACTTGTTGAGATTCCATTGGGATAATACTCATAGGTATTTAACCCTTCTGGCTCTAAGAAGACATGGTGAGAAGTTTTGGAAGCAAACTTGTGAATTTTGTCTTCGATAGAAGGACAGTATCGAGGACCTATCCCTTCAATAACGCCTGTAAATAAAGGCGAGCGGTCTAAACCTTTCCTAATAAAATCATGAGTCGTTTCGTTCGTATCTGTTATCCAGCAAGGCACTTGCTTCGGATGCTCCTCAGGCGAACCCATGTAAGAAAAGACCGGCACCGGCTCTGAATCGCCCAGCTGCTTTTCACATTTAGAGAAATCGATTGTTCTGCCGTCCAGTCGCGCAGGCGTTCCAGTCTTCAATCGGGCCTTCGGCAAACCTAACTCTGCAAGGTTAATTCCCAAATTTACGGATGAAGGATCACCGGATCTGCCGGCAAGGTATGAAGTTTGACCAATAAAAACTTTACCGTTCAAGAAGGTTCCGGCGCACAAAACAACAGCCTTAGCCTTTATCGAGATTCCTGATCGTAAATAGACACCAGCAACTTTTCCATTTTCAAGAAGCAGAGCATCGACCGCTTCCTCAATCAAAGACAAATTTTCTATTGCTTCGATTCTTGTTCGCATCTGATATTTATAAAGGCGCCGATCAATTTGTGCCCTCGTAGCGCGAACAGCGGCACCTTTAGATGCATTTAAAACCCGAAATTGAATACCGGAAAAGTCCGTAGCTTTTGCGATTAAACCATCTAATGCATCGACTTCTTTAACTAAATGGCTTTTCCCGATGCCTCCAATGGATGGATTGCAAGATTGCTGACCCAAATTGTCCAAATTATGGGTAACTAAAAGCGTTTTAGCTTTCATTCTTGCGCAGGCGGCTGCCGCTTCAATACCGGCATTTCCTCCGCCAACAACAATTACTTCGTATTCATTTGGATAACAATAACTCATCTTTTTGTTCCACGTGAAACAGCTTACTTGCCAATACAAAAACCACTAAAGATTTTTCCTAAAAGATCGTCAGAAGATATCTTCCCGGTAATTTCTCCCAGCTCATCGGAAGCTCCTCTTAATTCTTCTGCAAATAACTCAAGTTGAGGGCTACTTGAATTCAGGTAAGAAGCGGCTCGCTTTAACGATTCTTTAACATTAAGTAGGTTATGGATATGACGCTCTCGAGCCATATAGATTGACTGATTTTCTGAAAAACCTGCCAGTTTCAGAAGTTCAGATTTCAATTCCTGCATCCCTTTTCCAGTCACAGCTGAGGTTTCAATAATCGTTCCACGTGAAACATCTTTTGTGTTCAGAATAGGGGATGAAATAAGATCGACTTTATTCAAAACAGTAATGATCGGAACATCTTTTCCTTTAATCATTTCCAGAGCTGTTTTCATCGAGTCTTTATTCTGATTTTGCCGATCTCTAATATCTCTAATTTCTAAAATAACATCAGCCTTGGATATTTCCTGCTTAGTCCTTTCAATGCCAATCTGTTCAATTCGATCTTCTGTTTCACGAATCCCAGCCGTATCTACAAAGTGAAAAGGCACTCCGGAAATAATAAGGTCAGTTTGGATCTTATCTCTAGTAGTACCGGCGATGTCAGAAACAATAGCAATTTCTTCGCCTGCTAAATAGTTCAAAAGACTGGACTTACCGACATTGGTCTCGCCAACGAGTGCAACTCTCAGACCGTCTCGCAAGATCTCGCCCTGACGTGCGGAATCCAAAACGCTCTCTAGTCTATTCTGGATATCTTCTAACTTTTCCTGACTCTGGTATTCAGACAAGAAGTCAATCTCTTCTTCAGGAAAATCTAAAATAGCTTCAACTTCAACTCGAAGATTAATTAACGCTTCGTTTAATACGTTAACTTTATTGGAAAATTCTCCCGTCAAAGAACGAGAAGCAGCTTTTGCCGCATTCCTGGAATTTGCTTCAATAAGATCTGCGACCGCTTCAGCCTGAACTAAATCAATTTTTCCATTTAAAAAAGCGCGTTCCGTAAACTCACCGGGGAGGGCTTGTCTTAAGCCTAACTCTTTTCCGAGTACAAGCACTTCCTGGACAATCCAGTTGAGAAGAACTCTGCCGCCGTGAACCTGCAGTTCAAGAACAGATTCTCCGGTATAAGAAAAAGGTGCCCGAAAATATATAACAATACCGGTATCCAATATTTGACCTTGAGTGTCACGGATTGGAAGCAATTCTGCATAACGGGGTTTGATTTCTTTTCCTGGGAACATCTTCTGGAAAAGAGCTTTTACATCATCTTCCCCGCCGGAAATTCTAACGATACCAACGCCAGCGTTTCCGTTTCCGGTTGCTATTGCTATGATTGGTGAAGTTTTCACTAAAGACATTTAGATACCTAAGAATGAGTTTGAAGCAGAATAACAACGAATTATCTCGCCTCGTCGGAGCCGCCATCGCTGTCCTAATCGCACTCCCGATCGCTGCCTGGGTCGGCAGCTTCATCGGTGACTCCTACACTGCCCGAGCAACGGCCTACATTTTAATCCTTGCATGGTCTGTGCTTGGTGCAGGAATACTTTGTTTCATTACCCGAAATTCGACCAAACCAATGACTCTTGTCTCCCTAATTCTTTGGATCATCAGCGTTTGGGTTTGGCCGATCCTGCTTTTGGGTTATTGGCAAAAAAGATAAAACAAAAAAATTTCGGGTCCGACTCAGAGAGATGGACCCGATTTTTTATTAGTTAGACTGCCGTTTTATTCTGTCTGCCTCTATTTGTTTGTTCACAACATATTGCTGAATGATTGACAAGATATTGTTGACAAGCCAGTAAAGAACCAAACCGGAGGCAAAGAAGATAAACATAATACCGAAGACAAACGGCATAATGGCCATCATTTTCGCCTGGACAGGATCAGGCGGTGTGGGGTTCAGCTTGAACTGAATGACCATCGTGATGATCATAAGAATCGGAAGAATGAACCAAGGATCAGGGGCTGCCAAGTCAGTAACCCAGAAGATCCAGGGAGCATCTCTCAGTTCAACAGAGGCCAGAAGCACCCAGTACAAAGCTAAGAAGACGGGGAGCTGCAATGCAATCGGGAGGCAGCCGCCGACAGGATTGATCTTCTCTGTCTTATACATCTCCATCATTGCCATGTTAAGACGCTGCTTGTCGTCGCCATATTTTTCTTTGAGCGCTTTCATACGCGGTCCAAGATCTTTCATCTTGGCCATAGAGCGATAGCCGGCCAAGGAGAGCGGATAGAGAATGGCTTTAACGATACAGGTCAGCAGAACGATGGCCCAGCCCCAGTTACCGACAATTCCGTAAAGGAAAGAAAGAAGCCAGTAAATCGGTTTCGCTAAGAAAGTAAGCCAGCCGTAATCCACAACTAAGGACAGTCCCGGAGCAATAGCGTCTAAACGAGTCTGATCCTGAGGACCGGAGTAAAGCGTAGCTTCAATTGTCTTGGAGGAGTTAGGGGCAATCGTATCCATCTGCTGGATGCTGCCTACGGCATAAAGCTTGTCGCCTACCGTATTCGTGTAGTTTTCACGCTCTACGCCTTGCGTAGGAACCCAAGCAGAGACGAAGTAGTGCTGAATCATAGCAATCCAGCCGTTATCAGCTTTTGCCTGGAAATCTTTATCTCCGTCGGCGATGTCAGAGAAGCTAACCTTCTGGAACTTGTCCTTCTCTGTGTAAACAGCGGCACCGGTATAGGCGTTGACCATGGTGCTTTCGCCTTCAGGCTTTTCACCGTCGCGAGTCAGCTGATAATAAACGGACGGCTTGATCTCGGATGCCGTGTTATTAACTACTTCATGAGAGACTTTGATGCCGTAATGACCGCGTTCAAACGTAAAGCTCTTAATGACTTTAACTCCGCCGGATTCACCTTCAAATTTAACGATGAGATTATCCTGGCCGTCAGCCATCTTGAGAGGGCCCGGGACCAATTTAAATTGAGTCTTATGGGTCGGGTACGGACCGCCGATTAAACCGGTCTGCGCTAAATAAGTTCTTCCTTTTTGTTCTGTAAAGAGAACCACATCAGCAGGCGTTTCAGCCTTGTTTCCGAGAATCATGCCGACAAGGCCGGTATCCGTCCAAGGAATGGTCTGCTTTTCTTTTCGAAGTTCAGAACCGATGATGACGGCACCTTCCGGATCAAAGGAAAGCTTGAGGAGGTCTGTTTCAACCTGAATCGGTTCAGCCTTCACTGCTGCTTTAACTTCAGCAGGCAGAGATGCTGTCTGCGACTGGCTCGGAAGGGCTGCCTCATTCTTAGGTGCTTCCGTCGTCGCAACCTGCTGAGTTTCAGCCCCGAAGAAGGACGGGCGACCGTTGTAGACTTCCCAACGGTCGTACAGCATAAAGGCGGAAAGACCGAAAAGAATCCATAGGAGGGCTCTTTGAATATCACTTCCCATGATTTGATTTCTCTAATTTAGATTGAAAAAAATACGCCTGAGATTCCTGATCCGAACAATCCCGGCACCAACAATTCCACTTGAATTTGTCAGGAACTTCGTCAATCCCGCTTCCCCCGAAGGGGTTGCAGCGGAGAATCCGAAAAAACGTAAGCCAAACTCCCCGGATGGCACCGAATCTCTGTATGGATGTGTAGGAATATTGAGAACAGGTAGGAAGAAACCGACAGTTGTGGCCAACCCAAGGCGAAAAAAGAAACTGGTAACCCCTGATCATGAAAAGACAGAGATTTTTAATCATCTTTTTTTCCTTGATCAAGAACCTGAATTCTTGCCTCTAACTGGCTCAACAGTCGGTTCGCATCCTCCGATAATTCTTTTTTAAGAGAGTTTAGACGGGCGCCTTCAGCAGGCACCAGAACTTTCTTTTTTAAGCGGAGAACGAATGTTCGGCTTTGGAGTGCGGAAGGGGACTCAGCGGGATGAGTAAGAACCGAGTGCCTAATGGCTTCCCTCAATATTCTTTTCACCAGATTTCGGTCTACTGAACGTTTAGAAAAATGTTTTCCGACCGTAAGACCGAATCTTGAGGAGACTTTTCCTTGGGTAAGGACTGCCTTCAACTCGAACCATTGTCCAGAAAGTCTAACGACTCCTTTCCCTCTTGCTTTTAAAACGGTCAAAAAATCCAGAGACTTCTTGATTTTTGCTTTTTGAGGAAAAGAATTAGCCCGGCCCCCTAACGCCATCGTTAATTTGAATAATCCTTAAGGATTAAAGAGCTAAAACGTGACGTCCTTTGCGACGACGAGCAGCAAGCACCTTACGGCCGCCGCGAGTGCGGCTGCGAACGAGGAAACCGTGTGTACGAGCACGTTTAACCTTAGAAGGCTGGTATGTACGTTTTGTTGCCATTTTTATTCCTTTTAAATCGGCCAGGCGAACGGCCGCAAAAACTAAAATTACTAATGCTGTTAGGGGACCGATCCCCTAATTTGAGAAACCACATATTAGACTTCATTAGAACGTAACTTGTCAAATTAAAAGAAATTATTTTGTTACGGCTTTTTATGGAGCCCTCTTTTTGAGCGCTCTTCTTATTCGTAAACAGATCTGTCGCAAAAATTATGCAATCGGAGCTTAAGGCGTTTTAGACGGTGTTTAGCGCCTTTTTATTTGTGCCTGCTATACCCCTATTATCTTAATAGGAGATAACGCCAAATAAGGTACAATGATCGTTTAGTTTGAAAATAGACTCAGAGTCGACAAGTTATTCTCGGAAACTTAAATGCGTGAAGTTTGGAAGTCGGTGTTAGCCTTTCTCAAGAATACTATTCCTGAAGAAGTCTTCGTTCCGTGGTTTGGAAAGGTTGAATTCACTGAGGACAGCGAGCCTGACATTATTAATATTAGTGTACCTTCTGTTCCACATAGTAAATTCATCAAGGCGCAGTATGAAAAAGATATTGAGGAAAAAGCCTCCGAAATCTGCGGCCGTGAGATAAAACTTAAAATAACAGTGAAAGATCCCAATAAAGGCGCGATGATTTCCGAGCCTTTGACCGGGCCTGCCAATACTTTCCCGGAAGAGGAAAAAGCTCCAAAATCCATCGATGAAATTGCGACCAAATGCGGCCTTCACTCCGGTCTGACTTTTGATACTTTTGTCATTGGAAATGCCAATCGCGTCGCAAGAAGTTCGGCAATGTTAGTTGCAGAATTTCCCGGAGAGCGCTGCAATCCCTTGTTTATCTACGGCGGTGTCGGTTTAGGAAAAACTCACCTGATGCACGCGGTCGGCCGAAAGATCCTCGAGGATAATCCGAACACCAATCTTTTGTGCATCTCAGCGAACCGTTTTATTAATGAGGTCGTTTCTCTGTCTGCTGGCGGCCGCTACTCTGACGAGAAGATTCAAAAGTTTGATAATAAATACAGAAATCTCGATGCTCTCCTGATCGACGACGTCCAGTTTTTATGCAAACGCGGCGGGACACAGCAGCGTCTCTTTAATATTTTTGAAGCACTGCTTCCAAAAAACAAGCAGATCATTTTGACCTGCGATACCTATGCTCGTCAGTTATCTGACTTTGATGAGCGTTTGATTTCAAGATTCGGAGCCGGTCTATCCGTCTCCATTGAGCCCGCCGAGTTTGAATTAAGAGCCGCGATTCTTTTACAGAAGGCCAAACAACAGGGCGTCAAACTTCCGTTAGAGGTCGCTTACCTCATTGCTACTCGTTTAAATACGAATATTCGAGAGCTCGAGGGTGCTCTTAATAGCGTGATTATGCGTGCGGAAGTCTTTAAAAAACCTATTACCGAGGAGCTTGCTAAAGAGGCTCTGCAGGGAATTACGGGAACAGGACGTATCTCAATTGAAAATATTCAGCAGTCCACTGCTGAACATTTCAATATCAAAATCGCGGACATGCACTCAAAGAGAAGGGTGGCCAATGTCGCATATGCGCGCCAAATAGCGATGTATCTTGCAAAAGAGCTGACTCAAAAGAGTCTTATTGAGATCGGATACGCATTCGGCGGAAGAGACCACGCTACCGTTCTATATGCTGTTAAGAAAATCACAAAAGAACGTGCTCAGAACCAAGAACTGAATCACACGCTTCATTTGATTGAACAAGATTTAAAAAATTGGAACTAACGGAGATCGATAATGGATGAAACTAAGTTAGATAACGGATCTGCTGCCGCAAATGAAGGCATGGATAAGGCAGCGGGAACGTCTGTATTCATTAACTCCAAAAAAGAGAATATCTTTAAGCCTATTCAGGCAGTGAGCGGTGTCGTCCAGAGAAAGCAGCCTTTGCCGGTCCTTTCGAACATCTTGTTTGTTCAAAAAGGGAAGCAGGTAACCTTAGTCGCGAACGACCTTGATCTCCAAATCCTCACCGTTGCAGAAATAGGTGAAGAAAATTCAGAAATGTCCACGACGATTTCCGCAAGAAAACTGACGGATATTCTGGCGACGCTTCCCGACACCAATCCGCTTTCTTTCTCCAAGAAAGGGGATCACGTAGTCCTGAGCTCCGGCAAGAGTAAGTTCGAGCTCCAAACAATCAGCGCAGAAGAGTTCCCTGTTATTACTGAAGTAGATTTGGAACATGCTTTTACGATGAGCTGCCTTCGTTTCAAATATCTTTTGAACATGGTCTCTTTTGCCTGCGCAGTCAACAATGTCCGTTACTTTTTGAATGGAGTTTATATCTGTGCTGAAAACAACAAAGTAAGAGGCGTTGCAACCGACGGCCATAGACTGGCACTTTGTGATGTCGAAGCAGAAAAAACGGCAGATAAGAAGCTTGATGCCATTTTGCCGAGAAAGACAGTTAAAGAATTAGTCCGGCTGATTCCCGATTCTCAGGACCCCATCGAAGTCTACATTTCCGAACGTCAAATCAAATTTAAATTCGTCGGAATCGAGATTTTATCCAAGCTTGTTGAAGGACGTTACCCGGACTATCAGCGAGTCATTCCCGAACACAATGAAAAAGAATTCAGAGTCGGACGTCAGGAACTTCTGAGCTCCCTGCAGCGTGTCGCAACTTTAACAGCCGACAAACTTATGGGAGTTCGCTGGAACCTCACACCGGGGCACCTTAATGTCGCGGCCAACAATGCGGACATGGAGGAAGCCGAAGACGAAATCTCCGTTGAATACAGTGGTTCTCCGATTGAAATCGGTTTTAATGTCGCCTACCTCATCGAAGTTTTGAATGTGTTGAAGAACGACTCCGTCAGAATTTCCTTAGGCGAACAGAAAAATCCGGCTTTAATCAGAATGCCGGATAACGACAACTTCAAGTTTGTCGTTATGCCCATGAAAATTTAACTTTGAAATTCACGGTCAGAATATTAGGTAAGCCAAATAATGAGTGAAATGCAAGACAAGAATTACTCTGCCGAGGAAAGCTACGGAGAGGACGCAATTCAGGTATTAGAAGGTCTGGAGGCTGTTCGTAAGCGTCCCGGCATGTACATCGGCGATACGTCTGACGGAACAGGGCTTCATCACCTTGTCTTTGAGGTCGTCGATAATTCTATCGATGAAGCCTTGGCAGGTTATGCTGATCACATCAACGTCACCATCAATCGCGATGAGTCCATCACCGTCGTTGATAACGGACGCGGTATTCCGACCGATGTAAAGATGAGCGATAAGCACGAACCAAAAAGAAGTGCAGCAGAAATCGCTCTTACAGAGCTTCATGCAGGCGGAAAATTCAACCAAAACAGTTATAAAGTTTCCGGCGGTCTCCACGGCGTAGGTGTTTCTTGCGTTAACGCACTTTCTTCCTGGTTAAAACTCACCGTACGCAGAGAGGGAGTGGAACACTATTTAAACTTCAAAAAAGGTGTTCTTCAGGACAGACTCGTTGAGAAAGTTCAAACTCCTAACGGTCCGGTCGAAGTTTCTCCGATGCATGTCAGCGGAGCTACCGATCGACGCGGTACTGAAGTTCAATTTTTACCGGATGCAGAAATTTTCGGTACGGTGGACTTCCACTACGAAGTTCTTTCCTCCCGTCTCAGAGAGCTTTCTTTCCTGAACAACGGCGTCAAGATTCATTTGGCTGACTTAAGAAAAGGAAAGGATGAGGTTTTCCAATTTGCCGGCGGCGTAAGCGGATTTGTCGATTTCATTAATAGAGACAAAACAAAGATCCATGACAACTGTTTTTACACCAACAAGACAGTTACAGTGAATCCGGAAGAAAACATCAACGTCGAAGTCGCCATGCAGTGGACCGACGGCTACACAGAAAATTTCCTGGCATACACAAACAATATTCCTCAAAAAGACGGCGGTACGCATGTCAATGGTTTAAGAAGTGCGATGACAGCCGTCATCAAACGTTATATTGAGGAATCGGAATTTGCCAAGAAAGAGAAGATTGACCTCACCGGTGAGGATATTCGCGAAGGCTTGACCTGCGTTTTATCGCTGAAAATGCCTGAACCGAAATTCAGTTCTCAGACAAAAGACAAGTTGGTCTCCTCAGAGGCACGTCCCGCAGTAGAGCAGGTAGTTAGAACCGCCTTAGAAAGCTACCTTCAAGAAAATCCTAAAGACGCAAGAATCATCTGCGAAAAGATTATGGAGGCTGCCCGCGCCAGAGAGGCTGCCCGCAAAGCGAGAGAAACAACACGCAGGAAAGGCTTGCTCGGCTCGGCAGGTCTTCCCGGCAAATTAGCCGACTGTTCAGAAAGAGACCGCTCTCTCTGTGAAGTATTCCTCGTGGAAGGAGACTCCGCCGGAGGCTCTGCAAAGCAAGGCCGTGATCGTTCTTTCCAAGCGATCCTGCCTTTGCGAGGAAAGGTTCTCAACGTTGAAAAAGCACGAATCGAGAAACTGATTTCCAGTGAGCAGATTGCAACTTTAATCGCGGCCTTAGGCACCAGTATCGGTGACGAATTTGATTTGGATAAGCTGCGTTATGACCGTGTCATCATCATGACAGATGCTGACGTGGACGGTGCTCATATCCGCACTCTGCTGCTGACACTTTTCTACCGTCAAATGCCGAAACTTATTGAGGGAGGTCATGTCTATATCGCTCAGCCTCCGCTCTACAAAGTTGAATACGGTCAGAAGACGAGATACATCAAAGACGATAAAGAACTGTATACATTCCTTGTAGACCAAGGTATTACAGGAACTAATCTTTACGTTTCTAAAGAATCCTTTGAAAACAAACAGGGAATTTCCGGCGACAAACTGAAGGAATACTTCTTAGCCTACAGCGACGCCCAAAATATTATTTCTAAATTCTCTCGTTTTGTTGATGCCAGCGTCCTAACCGCGATCGCTGCCGGCGCCACGATTGACTTATCTTCAGACAAAGCAGCTGCTGATTCAATAGAGAAACTGGTTTCTAAAATAACTGATCCGGCTATTTCTCTCGGCTACGCTGTAGAAGAAAACATTCCGACGATTATTGTTAAACGCACTCATTTCGGCAATATTATCGAAAGCAGAATTACACCGGCTTTCATTGAGACGCCGGATTATCTGACTTTGACAGCAGCATCCGTCACATTTAAGAACCTGCTGCATGAGGGTGCCTGCCTGGTACGAACGACCAACAACAAAGAAACAATCCAGCCAATCTCCAACTTCAGTGAAGCTATTTCGTTCATCCTGAAGATCGGTAAAGCCGGTGTTAAAAAGATGCAGCGTTACAAAGGGCTGGGTGAGATGAAGGCTGAAGAGCTGGAAGAAACCACAATGGATCCGACTAAGCGCAGTCTGCTTAAGGTGAGGATTGAAGACGCTATTGCGGCGGACCAAGTCTTTACAAAATTAATGGGAGACGAGGTTGAACCAAGAAGAAGATTTATTGAGGACAATGCCTTGTTAGCGGGAAATATCGATACCTAATCTCTTTTATTACAGTGGAAAGGTCGGCAGTTGTCGGCCTTTTCTTTTAATCTTAAAATAATTGAAGTCAACTTTAACTTTTAACACCAAGCATACACCACATCTTAAACTTCGATTCAAGTAAGTTTTTCAGCTTTTGCATCTTGCTAAATTGTTACTTTGACTTCAACCGGTGAAGATTGTGTCCCTTGAGCCTCATTTGCCAAGCCGCGCCAAATTACTTCCTGTAAAACAAAGTTTCCAATCCAATTGATTATTCGGAACTTCTTTTTGAGAAATTGTGAATAACTTCTGTCTTTAGTTGTGAATAAAAACAGCCGACCCTATCTTGTTAACCGCTCTTAGTTAGTAGTCAGCAGTTTTTATAGTTCCTTATCAACACTACAATCGTTTGTTTATTAAGTACAAATCCAAGTTATCAACAATTATTTTGAAAGCTATTAATACTATATCTATTAATAATTAATATGAGAATTAAGTTGGAGCACCGCTAATAGCGTTAAAAACTCAAAGTGTCGGATTTCAGAGATAGAAACCGGAACTTTATGAACAAAACAATTGCTAAGGTCTGAGATTTTTGTGGAAAAGACGTGGAAAAAGAGATGATGAAATGCAGTGAGCTAGATTTGTCCACATAAATTTACCTATTGTTTTAGGATTTTGAACGAAGTTATCGTTTGTTTAATTACCTGAAAACATTAGATAAATTTAACTTATTAACATTTTTTAGGATTTCTATTAATACACATTTTATTAATAGATTAATAAAAGATATTGTGTATTGATTGTTTTATATCGTGAATAACTTCAAAGATTAGATGTCTCAAAAGACATGACCTTGGTAGTGTTTAAAGATTTTGTTCGTACATTAAATTTGTCTCTAATAAACAACAAGTTATCTTATTGATAACTTTGTTGATAACTTGTCTAAGTTGGAGTTTTGAGAAATTTTTTCAATAAATTAAAGGATGAGGGCGTTCAATATTCATGAATATCGAAGTTTCCTAATAGAAATTAGTAAAATGGAGCGGACGCAGGCGAACTGCCCTACTAACTCAACAGTAACGGTCAAAATGAAACCTTCTCGTATAGCTATTTTTTTGTGTGTTACTTCTTCCCTTTTGATGTCGACTGCGTGCGCGCCGGTATTAATCGGATCAGCGGCGGTCACAGGAGTTTCCGTTGCCGCAGATAGGAGAAGTGCGGGGGCGGTGGCAAACGATGGCGTTATCGAGGCAAAGTCAGCCATGCACCTAAGTCAGACAAATTTTGCCTCCAACCATATCACCACAACTTCTTATGAGGGAAATGTCCTCTTAAGCGGTGAAATCGACTCTGAAGCGAGTAAACAGAAGGCCACAGAAATCGTTAAGTCTATTAATGAAGTTAATAAGGTATACAACGAGCTAGCAGTGCAGCCTAATTCTTCTCTGACGACTAGGATGAATGATTCCATCACGGCAAGTAAAGTCAGAGCGGCATTGCTGGATAACAAACAAGTGACTTTGACCTCAATAAAAGTGGTTGTCGATAGGGGAATTTGTTATCTCCTTGGAACGGTTACTCAAACAGAGGCTGAAATCATTTCCAAGATTGCATCAAGAGTTCCTGGCGTTGTCCAAGTTGTTCGTCTTTTCACGATCATCACTCCCGAGGAGCTTGAAAAAAGAAAGCTAATTGACTCAAAACTGCAGCAGAATGAAGCGGCGGAAGTCACCGATGGAGCGACGGAAGAAAACGGTAAATTAACTTCGGACGATGCAAATACGGAGGAAGTATCTGTGTCCCCTGTTAAGTTATAAAGTGTAAGTAATAATTATTCTCATTAAATTTAGTTATAATGGGCCTTTCTAGGGGGCTCTCGAAGGTGAAAAACTTTCTAAATCTTATTGAAGTACCGGCAATTCTTCTGCTGGTATGGGGAGCTGTCTCACACTTTGGATTGTTCCCCGAGTTTTTGTTGCCCTCGCCGGGAAAAGTATGGAGCAGTTTCACTGAACTACTTCTCAGCGGTGAGCTCTGGAAGCACATAGCGGCCAGTGCCGGAAGAGTCTTCGGAGGATTTCTTCTCGCAATGTTTGTCGCCATTCCTCTAGCTTATTTCTTTTATTATTCTCCGGCATCTGAGAAAAGGGCAAAACTGCTGTTGGAGGCGTTACGCTTTATCCCGCCGCTTTCTCTTATTCCTTTATTGATACTTTGGCTTGGGATCGGAGAGGCTGCAAAGCTATCCATTGTGTTTTTAGCGAGCTTCTTTCCCATTTATTTAAATGTGTTCTCCGGTTTTAAGCAAATCGATAAGTCTTATAAGGAGCTGGCTTTTATGCTCAGACTTAATCGGATAGAACGTTTTAAACATATTGAGTTTCCGGCGTCTCTTCCTAATATTTTTACAGGCTTGAGGTTAGGCTTTGGTTACTCCTGGAGAGCTCTGGTAGGTGCGGAGTTGATCGCTGCGAGTTCGGGCCTTGGGTACCTTATCGGAGATGCGGGCGAAATGTCTCGCACTGATAAGGTTTTTGTCGGGATCCTTTGCATTGCAGTTCTTGGGGTTTTAGGAGACCAATTATTTCAACTGTTTGGAAAACGCCTAACACCGTGGATGAAAAACAAATGGTAACAGGCGTCACACTTAAAGGGATACGTAAGTCCTTTCAGTCAAGGGGAAGATTGGTCACTCCCCTCAAGGATTTTTCTTTGAATCTTGAGCCGGGAAAATTGACAGCTGTTTTAGGAAAAAGCGGCTGCGGTAAAACAACGCTTTTAAAAGTGATCTCCGGTTTAGAGGAACGAGATGCCGGAGAAATATCATTTTTCGATGAAGCCGGCCGCTCAGTCAGCAATCCGAAGCTCTCCTTGGTCTTCCAAGACCCGCGTCTTTTACCTTGGAAGACGGTGGAAGAAAACCTTTCATTGGCTATTCGCCATTTACCGGAAGAAGAACGCAGGCAAAGAATTAGAGAAGTACTTGAACTTGTACGTTTACCGGAGGTGGATGCGCTCTATCCTTCCGAGCTCTCTGGCGGTATGGCGCAGCGCGTCGGGTTGGCACGAGGAATCATCGCAAAACCGGACCTGCTGCTGTTAGACGAACCATTCAGTGCGCTGGATTTTATGACGCGCAGCCGCCTCCAAATGGATTTCTCCAAGATCCAGGCTGAGCTCGGTATGACCATGGTTCTGATAACACATGATGTAAATGAGGCCGTCTTATTGAGCGATAAGACCGTATTTTTAGATGAAGGGAAGGTCAAACAAGAGGTAAACATTGACTTACCGAAGCCGCGTCGTTTTGGCGACCAAAATTTGCTCCCCTACCAACAGACATTATTTAATTTTTTCCTCACTTAACTTAGATAACTGAAATGAAAAAAACATTATTAGCCTGTTTATTTGGACTTAGTCTTGGTGCCTGCGTCAGTGCAGCTGATGTGCAGGAAATTAATATTGCTTATGTAAAAGCACCTTTCAATCTCCAGAACATCGTGATGAAGCATAACCAGATGATGGAGAAAGAATTTGCGAAAGACGGCATTAAGGTTAAATGGCACGATATCACTTCCGGAGCTAAACAAACCCAGGCGATGGCTGCCGGCTCCCTCGATGCCAGCGCAGCTATGAATACAGCTTCGATTCTTATGGCAAACGCTGCCGGTAATCCGATTCGTATTGCAACCGGTGTAGCTCATCCGACTAATTTATTTGCGATTGTCGGCAAACCGGGCCCTCAAATGAAAATTGAAGATCTGAAGGGCAAAACGGTAGTGGGACCAAAGGGCACGGTTCTTCATCAAACACTTGTTGCTGCTCTTACCAGCAAGGGTATTGATCCTAAAGACGTAAACTTTATTAGCATGGACATTCCTAAAGGAATGACAGCCATGATGGCAGGAAAAGCAGATGCTGCATTGTTGGCTGCCAGCGGCATTTACAAGGCTAATGAAGGCGGCGCAAAGACGATCACAACAGCCCAAGGACTGATTCAGCCGAACCTTGTTTTCACGGTAAGCGGAAAATTTGCTAAAGAACATCCTCAGCTCGTCGAACGATTGGTTAAAGTCAACAGAGAAGCTCATAAGTGGATTAAAGATCACAAGCAGGAAGCTCTCGAAATTGGCGCCAAGGAGCACGGAATCTCCGTCAAGACTGCCGAGAACTTGGCCGACGGAAGCCATTTCTATGACACCCTGACCCAGAAAGACTTAGATGAATTGGCAGCCGACCAGAAGTTCTTGAGAGAAAACGGCATGACGGAAAAAGACGTCAACATTAAAGACATTGTGCTGCCTACTGCGTTGAAATAATGACTGAAGTTATATCTGTTTACGATGATGGAGTCCGCCTAGATATCCCCTTTGAGGCCTGCGTTCTGTATCATGGACGAGACAGCATCGGAGGGCTTTCTTTAGGCTACAGACTGCTCTGCTTTGCTTTAAACAAGCTGACAGAAGGCCGTATTCCTGAAAGAAAAGAAATTTCCTTCAAAACGGCTTTTCCGGGGCCGGGTCTGAGAGATGCGGTAGAGATGACGACGAGGGTGGTAACGAGGAAGGCTTACGAAGTCCTTGAGAACGCTCCGGAAGGGACTCCTGAGGGGGTCTATGGCCACATGTATTTTGAGGTTACAGTGGGCTCTAAGACGCTTTGCTGTGCCCTCAAACCTGGTGTACTTCCTGAAGAGTTTGTACAGACTGGGAGAGCCATCAAGAAGGGTAATTACTCCGAGCGAGATGCGCGACACTGGAGAGAGCAAAAGGATGCCCTCTCCGAGGCGATATGGAGTATTTCTAATTTTGAGGACGTTCTGTCTTTTTCGATAAAAGGCTAGAAGCTTCCTGAGCCTGTTCTAAGGCGCTGTAACTCGATCTAATCAGAGGTCCGCTGAAACAGCTGAGAAAGCCCATTTCTTTCGCTTTCTCAGCAAACCAAGAAAAAGTCTCCGGGGAGACGTAGCGTTTTACAGGTATATGGTACTTACTTGGAGCTAAGTACTGGCCGATAGTGAGCATTGAAACGCCGAATTCCCGGAGATCTTTCATTACTTCCAATACTTCTTCGTCAGTTTCTCCGAGCCCCACCATGATGCCGCTTTTTGTCGGAATAGAAGGTGAGCGCTTACTCCATGTTTTTAATAAATTTAGCGAGTGAGGATAGTTTCCGCCAGGGCGTGCTTCCTTGTATAGCCTGGGAACTGTCTCAATGTTGTGATTGAAGACATCAGGCGGAGCGGAAAGAAGTTCATCAATTGCTCGCTCGACTCTTCCGCGAAAATCCGGAACGAGGATTTCAACTTTTACGCCTTCTTGTTTTTTCAGCTCTCGAACGCATTCTGCAAAATGCGAAGCTCCTCCGTCTTTCAGGTCATCCCTGTCGACACTGGTGATGACGACATATTTAAGTTTTAGAGCTTTCACGGCTTCGGCCAGCCGTTTTGGCTCGTCCGGATCAAGAGGATCAGGGTAGCCGTGCGCAATATCGCAGAACGGGCACCGACGGGTACAAACGTTTCCCATAATCAGGAAAGTAGCTCGTTTATTGTTAAAGCACTCTCCGAGGTTCGGGCAGCAGGCTTGCTCACAAACTGTCGACAAAATGTTCGAAGCGAGTAGGTTCTTCACCTCTTTTATTGTTTGTCGGTTAGGTGAAATTTTAATTTTCATCCATTCAGGTTTTTTAAGTTTTTCCTGAGCAATGAACTCCTTGTAGTTTTTTATTTTTAAAACTTCTCGGTTTTTGTTGAAATCCGACAGGGCCATAGTTAAAAAGGAGATACGAATAAATTAGAAGCTAATTGGGTAGAAGGCCAGGAAAGGAAAGCAACGGCTATGCCCGACAGCGTTAATAAGAAGCCGAAGAAAAGCTCAAGCTGGATCGTCTTGAACATAACCATCGTAATTTTCTCCTGAGGACTCGTTTTTAAAAGATGAGGCAGGAAACTAGCTCTAGGAAGGGCCATAAGAACAAAAAGGAAGGGCCAATAATGCTGATTTACGGGAACCATCCAGCCAATAAAAACGAAGGGCAGGAATATCATCAGCATATAAAGGGTGTTGGCAAGTTTTCGACCGCATGCGGCTACCAATGTATAGCGACCGACAGATCTGTCATGATCCAAATCCCGATAATTATTAACAAATAAGACCGCAGCTCCGATTAACCCAAGACTCAGGCCGGGAACTAATGTAAGCCAGTTGAAACTATGGGTTTGAAGCCAATAGGTTCCGCTGACTGCAAAAAGGCCGTAAAAAACTAAAACTAAAAATTCTCCAAAGGGCGTGTAAGCAATGGGTTTCGGTCCTCCCATATAGCAAAATCCGCAAATCAGAGAAAGTACTGCAATGCAGGCTATGGGGAGTCCCCCAATTACGATTAAGAGAATGCCGAACAGAGAGCACACAACAATGGAAAAGCCGACCATTTTCTTTGCTGCGGACATGGAGATCCAGCCTTCGGTCGTTGCCCTCGGCAAACCAACGCGCGTGCCGTTTTCTGCTTTTTTAAGGTTGTAAGCATAGTCGTTTACCATGTTGGACATGGCCTGAATGGAAACAGCTCCAAGTAATGTGAAAAGGAAAATCCATAAGTTCCAGGTTCCGGCCAATGCTCCGGCAAAAGCCGTACCGACACAAACGGGAGCGGCAGCGATCCAAAAAGTTTTCGGTCGCATGAAAGCCATCCAGGCTGCAAAGGAGTGGGGGCGGATTTCTTTTTTAATTACGCTTTTCACGGAATTGTTCCTTAATTATTTCTACTAAAACTCTTTTTGTTGATTCTAAAGTGGCGTTTTGCGCAAATTCGTTTAAGTTTGCGACCCTTAACCCTTCGTAACCGCATGGGTTGATGTAAGAAAAAGGTTCAAGATTCGCACTGACGTTGAGTGCAAAACCATGATAGGAGCAATGGTTGGAGATTTTAAGACCGATTGAACAAATCTTAGCCAGGTTAAAAAACTGGTTAGCTCCTCCGGGTTTAGAAACGTATATTCCGGGTGCTTCGGGGACCAGAAGTCCCTTAACCCCGAATTTTCTCATGACTGAGAGAACTATCTGATTGATAAGCTCGAGGAGTTCTTTCGGATAAAGATCATTTTTTCTAAGATCTACCAGTGGATAACCGACTAACTGTCCCGGCCCGTGGTAAGTAATTTTTCCTCCACGGTCTGTGTTAATACATGGGATTCCTTTGATCGGCAATATGCTGTTTTTAAGACTGGTTCCGAGAGTGAAAACAGGCGGGTGTTCGCAGATCCAGAATTCGTCTTCAGTTGTTTGATCCCGTTTTTTTGTGAAGTCGATCATTTCCTGCCAACCAGTCAAATAATCGACTTTACCCAAATCTCTAATAATCAATTTCTAAAGAACAAACTTAACAAGCGGATGGGCAGTCAAACTACGGTAGAGGTCGTCCAGCATGTCCTGAGAAGTTGCATTCACCAAAAATCCCAGAGAGAGATAGTTTCCTTTTCCGGAAACTTTCATTTCTATTTCTGAGGCGTTAAAGTCCGGAGCGTGTTTTTCGATAATCGCGACGATTTGTTGGGCAAAATCATCGGTTCTCTGGCCGACAACTTTCATCGGGAATTCACACGGGAATTGCAGCAAAGGGGCCGGAAGTTCCTCCGGCAGATCTTTTTTATCTTGTTCAGCCATTGTTTACTCGATAATCTGTTTAAAGGTTTTATAAATATCAGACAGTTTGCTCTTTTTTTCCGCAACATCAGCCACGGCGTAAAGAGGCACAGTTTTTAGAACCCTGTCGCCTAGCCTGATATTAATTCTTGCCAGCGGTTCATTCGTTGTTACCGGAGCCTTAATGAGCTCTTTCCGTTCAATGATCATTTCTACCTTAGGTGTTTTTTGTTTTTTTAATTCGTCTGAGGAAACAGTGATGAAAACATCCTGTTTCGGAGCTAAGGCTATGTTTTGCTGCTCACCGTCAACAATAGGAATAACAGTGACCGGCTTGCCCTCAGAGAACACTTTTGCTGTTTCAAAATGATTGACGGAACTCACTAAAGCCTGTGCAATTTCCGGAAGCAGGGCGTTTGAATCCGAATCGTGGACTAGACAGAGAACTATCCTGAGATTGTTTTCTCTTAGACGACTTGCAACGATGGCAGCCCCTAGTGCGACTTCTGATGAATTATCTAAGACAAAGAGTAAGTCTGATTTTTCAGAGTGACTGATCCGGATACTTGAGGGAAAGTTTTTGCCCTGAATTTCTACTGTTTGATCTGTTAGTTGCCCAACCGCCTTCGGCAAGTTTCTGATGACAAATCCGACATCTTCGAGCAAAGATTTTCCGTTTATCTTTTGATCAGATTCCGGAACCTTTGACCGTTCTTCTTTTTTACCTGAGAACGTTTCCAACCAGTTAAGTGCGATTTTGTTTGCTTCGGGTGCTTGTAAAAAGATTAGGGCTCTTAGAAGTTCTTTTACTGATATCTCTTTATCGGCACTTAACAAAATTCTCTTTGGAGATTGAAGTCCTGACAGGATTTCCGGGGTGATTTTTATTTTGCTGTCAAGTTCTGTTTTTTTACTTTCAACCTTCTCTAAGATTTGTTTTGCTAAACAAAAGCTATAGAGTTTTTTTGAGAACGGGACAAGAAAGTCGGCCGGTGCTTGTATAAACTGCTGACTTAACACATCGTAGGATAAATTGTCGGAAGCTACTGAAGCATCGTTTAATAACGGCAAGAACAGGAGCAGAGAAACAAAGAGTTTTGCTGCACGTTTTTTGAATTTTTTAAGCATGGCAATAAGTAAGGCTCCTCAGTTTCTATCGCTTCCGTTGGGATGAGAGGGACTTATGTTTCTTGTTCTATGAATATAACCGCTAATTTCTAATATGAATGATTATTTAGAGACAGAGTGTGTCGAAAAGATAAAAAAAGAATGCTTGCTACAAGTTTTCGATGAGATTGATTCGACAAACGAATACTTAAAAAAACTCGTAAAGCGGGAAGCGATCAGTTTATCCCAGCCAGTTCTTGTTGTGGCCGAAAGTCAGACAGCCGGAAAGGGAACAAAGGGACGGAAATGGGTTGATTCGCCGACAAGCCTTAAATTTTCGCTGTTGATTAGTTTTGCCGGAGAATCGGAGAGACTGGCACTTCTTAGTCCCTATATAGCTTTAAAACTTAGGAAGGTCTTATCTGCGGCAGCCAAGAAAGAAGTAAAAATTAAATGGCCGAATGATCTTTATTGTCTCGAAGGTAAAACAGCCGGAATCTTGACGGAAATAATCCAGAAAGCAGATATCGTCTATTTAATCATCGGGGTGGGAATTAATCTGGTATCAGATCCGGAAGTAAATAGAAATATAAATTCGCCGGCTGGATCTTTATTTAAGAGCATTGAACTCGGCGAGTTAAAACGGATCCGAAGCCTGATTCTGTCATGTGCGTCTGAAGAAATCATTCGAGCGGTAAAGAATCTTCCGGAGGAACTCACCGCAGAGGAAATTAAAGATTGGAATCAGTCAGACGTTTATAACGGCAAGAGATTGAGGCTTATCGAAGGTGAGAGAATAGTTTCTGAAGGGCAGAACGTGGGAATTGACAAAAAGGGGCGTATTCTCTTGCAGGACGGAAATCAAAAAAAAGCATTTTGTATCGGAGAGGCTTCGCTAAGACCATGACGAATATTCTCGTTGATATCGGTAATTCGGCATTGAAATGGTCTTCTCTAGGAAATATGGAGAAGCCAAGGGCGTACCTGCACGACAGCAAATCACAATTAAGTTCGGTTTTAGTCTCGGATTTGGTTAAATTATCTTTTGAAGAAGCTTGGGCTTGTTCGGTCGCACAAAAGTCACTGACAACTCAGTTTGAAGAATTAGTCGGTCGAAAAGGCGGTAAGGTTCATTGGCTGAGGGCTGAAGATAGATTTGAAGGTCCGCTGACGATGATCAATGAATACGACAGTCCCTCGAGATTAGGCGCTGACCGTTGGTTTGCTGCTCTAGGGGCAGCTTCTCAATACTACGGAAACTCTATTGTCTTAGTTCAATTCGGAACAGCAACCACAGTGGACGAAATCAATTTCGAGAGAGATCGATACGTGTTTCTCGGAGGAAGGATTGCTCCTGGAATCGACGTTATGTTCAAGTCTTTAAAGGAAAGAATTCCTGCGCTGAATGTATGCTCAGGGGACTTAGTTGATTTTCCAAGAAATACAGAGGATGCAGTAACGACGGGCATCATAGAGTGTCAGATCGGTCTTATCAAAAACGCAGTGGAAAAACTTAAAAAGAAAAGTGATCATGCTCCCGTAATCGTTGTATTGACCGGAGGCGGGATTGAGAGCTACGAGGCCCTGCATCGGTGTGCAGTTGATCACCTGCCAAGGGCCCATATCAATACGAATCTTGTACTAAAAGGTTTGGCTTTAGAAGTTCAAAATAAAAGATAGGTTGTATAAAA
>ERZ791903.310-NODE-310-length-74733-cov-3.992474_pt1 | contig 74733 bp, 56 predicted proteins | sample MGYA00510148_ERZ791903 | MGnify/ENA primary metagenome ERZ791903 (study PRJEB30046, sample SAMN00792080) | human gut metagenome | study: EMG produced TPA metagenomics assembly of the A metagenome-wide association study of gut microbiota in type 2...
GATACTACGGTGTCTCCAAGAGATTTCTCGGCATAATGATTATGTCGTCATAAGGATCGCCGCTCAGTCCATTACTGTCAAACATTATGCTGACGGACTTGGATCGAGAATTGGAAGCAAGGGGACTCAATCATGTCAGATATGCAGATGACTGCAACATCTATGTGAAATCAGAGAAAGCGGCTCAGCGAGTTCTGACAAATATCACTAAATATGTGGAGGAGACACTCAAGTTACGGGTAAACCGCGACAAGAGTGGCACCTTTCGTCCGAGAGACTCTGTCTTCCTCGGATACACATTCTCCAAAGCAGACAGTGCACGTATTATCGTGGCGCAAAAGTCAGTAAAGAGATTGTGGACAAAACTACATAAGATATTTAACACTGCACGGGGAACCTCGCTCGGATGGACGATTAAAACGATTACTCCGATCCTCAGGGGATGGAGGAAGTACTATCGTCTAGATGACAGAAAGAAATACTGGGAAGAAATGGATCAAAGAATCCGACACCATCTCAGGAAACTCATCTGGATAGCGTGGAAGAAACCGAAAACGAGGGAGCGAAACCTTGTGAAACTTGGAATCGATCCCGAAAGAGCTTGGAAAAGTTCGGCTAATGGAAGAGGTGCTTGGTGGAACTCAGGGCAGTCGCACATGAATCAAGCCATCAAGAACGACCGTTTTGTAAGATTAGGCCTGTACTCTCTCCGCTTTATGGAGATTCGTTAATGAAGCGCCCATTGCGGAACCGCACGATGGGTGCTGTGAGAGAGGGGCGGGACAACCCGTCCCCCTACTCGATTTGGGGATCGGTTAGCGGTGAGAAACTCTTCTGACCATCCAATCGCCGAAGCTCTGCAGACTTTGGACGAAGACAATCAAAATGATGACCACAGCTGCCATGACTTCAGGCATGAAGCGCTGATATCCGTAGCGAATACCCATGTCTCCTAAACCGCCGCCGCCAACGGCGCCGGCCATGGCGGAGCTGCCTACTAAGGCGACAAATGCGATAGTGAGGCCGGCAAGGATACCGGGCATCGCTTCCGGAAGAAGCACTTTGCAAATGATCTGAGTGTTTGTAGCGCCCATGGACTGGGCGGCTTCAATCAGACCTTTATCGACTTCACGCAGGCTGGTTTCGACTAGACGAGCGATGAGCGGAGCAGCGGCAATCGTCAGAGGGACGATAGCGGCAACCGTACCGATGGAAGAGCCGACAATTAAGCGTGTAAACGGAATGATGGCAACCAACAGAATGATGAACGGCGTCGAACGCACGGCGTTCACGACAGTGCCGATAATCCGGTTGACGTATGGCTTGGGCATGATGCCTTTGGGAGACGTGACGAACAGGAAGACGCCTAAAGGAATACCGATCGCAGCGCCGAGCCCACCGCTCACGCCGACCATCAGAATGGTTTCAAGGAAAGATTCCCAAAGAAGATTGATGATGTTAGATGACATTTGTGAGCTCCTCGACGCGAACGCCTCTTTCGGCGATGTAGTTCAATGCCTGACGGAAGTTTTCGGTGGTCCCTTCCATCACGATCGTGAGTGTGCCGTAGCTTTCGCTTTGGATCTCATCAACCTGTCCTAAGAGGATGTTGAAGTCCAGATCGAACTTGGAGCAGGCGCGGGAGAGTACCGGTTCGGTCGTTGAGCTGCCGACGAAGGTCAAACGAATGAGATGATTCTTGCGTCCGTTTTCTCCCGGTGTGTTCAGAACTTTCTTCACACGCTCGACCATGCTTGCCGGAATTGTACGGGCGGCAAGAGCCGTGCCGAGCATCGCCTGAGTAACTTCGTTCTTCGGGTCGCGGAAGACTTCGAGCACGTCGCCCTCTTCGACAACAACGCCTTTATTCATCACGACGACGCGATTGCAAATCTGTTTCACAACGTCCATTTCGTGCGTGATCATGACAATCGTCAGGCCGAGCTCCTTGTTAATCTTCTTGAGGAGCTGAAGCGTTGCCTGAGTGGTTTCAGGGTCAAGAGCGGAAGTTGCTTCGTCGGAAAGCAGGATCTTCGGATCGGAAGAAAGCGCACGAGCAATACCGACGCGCTGTTTCTGACCGCCGGAGAGCTGAGACGGATACTTGTTGACGTGTTCGCTTAAGCCGACAAGTTCAATCAGCGGCATTACTTTTTCGCGAATCTTGTCCCTCGGCATCCCGGCAAGTTCCAGAGGGAGCGCAACGTTACCGTAGACGGTACGGGAGGAGAGCAGATTAAAGTGCTGGAAGATCATACCGATCGAGCGTCTTTCCTCACGCAGTTCGGAATCCGACATCTTTGTCAGATCCTTGCCGTCAACGATGACGGACCCGGAAGTCGGGCGGTTGAGAAGGTTGATGCAGCGAACCAGCGTACTCTTGCCGGCGCCGCTTCGGCCGATAATGCCGAAGATATCACCGGGTTTGACGTGGACGTTTACATCCTTACAGGCAAAGAATTTTCCTTTACCGTCAGCAGTATCGTATTCCTGCGTTATGTGTTTTAACTCAATCATTTAATTTATATCCCAGGGCGAGGTTCTGACACCTCGAGGTCCTGCCCTTTCAGCAGGACAAATCATTTCTACGCGGACTTTGCAGTCAATGGGCACAAAGTAATGTCCACGGGAAATTATCCTTGATTCTTTTTAAAGAATTCTTATTTTTCGGAAAATATTTCATGAGTTTCGTTAAAAAGGAAAAATTTTAATCCTCAGATTTTTGCTTAAAACAGCACCACACTGCTCAAACGTTTGTGAGAGGTTGACAACTTAAGCTTAAGAGCAAGAAAAATCGTGAGCAGATAAACGAGAACCGATGAGCTCTCGATCGGAATTCAAAGGAGAGACAGCATCGGTTCTGCTGAGGTTTCTTTATGGCTGGTACTTTTCGCCGACCCTTAAACTAAAGTGGTCTGAGCAAGTTATTTCGAAAGAATATGTTCGGCTGCGCGACGTCCGCTCCAAACACCATGAGGTGTGCCGGAGTCGTATGTGAGCTCGCCAACCGCATAGAGATTCGGAATTACCTTACCGTCTGCCTTAACGCACTGCATGAAGTCGTTGACGTCAACACCTCCTACGCTTACCTGTGTACCCGGGAGAATGGCCGAGGCATAGTAAGGAGGTGTAGAAAAGTCGGTCTTCATGTTGATGCTGCGGCCGAAATCTAAATCTTTGCCGGTGTGAACAAATTCCGCATAGCGTTTGATCGTCTTTTCTAAGTTTTCCGGCGGAATGCCGATTTTTTGAGCGAGCTCAGGGATTGTTTGGGCTTCTACGAAATAGCCGCTCTTCAAGAAACTTTGAAGGCGTTTGGAGGCTTGCATAGACTTACCGTCAATGATGACGAAGCTCTTTCCTTCCGGCTGCTCCAGCATTGCTTTGGCCATCTTGGTGTAATCCGGCCAATAGTCATTGCAGAAGCGTTCTCCCTTCAAGTTGACCATGATGCCGCCTTCCAGTCGAGCAGCACTCATGGAAACGTTTTTTCCGCCCTGAGAGTGAATAGAAGGGTTAAGGCCGACTTCTCCGGCATTTTTGATGTTCACTCCGAACTTCTCTGCGAGGATGAGACCGTCACCGGTTGAGCCTACGGCAGTTGTGGTAGGCAAACCTTTCCACTGAGGAGCGTATTTGGAAATCAATTTTTGGTTCTGATTGAAACCGCCCGTTGCCAGAACTACGTTATCGGCAAATACCTTGTATTTTTCTTTGCCGTTTTCTACGACAACGCCAACCGCCTTACCGTCTTTGATGATTAAATCCAGGACCTTGCTGTTTACTTTTACAGGAATAGAAAGTTCTTTGACTTTCGCGCTCAATACTTTCATAAGGCGCGTGCCGAGAGAGCTGCCGTCTGCAATGCCCATTTGGTAATCACTGACCGGGCGGGTCAGACCGGTGCCCAAACTATTCAGCCAGTCGATGGATTTCTGAGAATCAAACATTCTTTGAGTAGTACGCGGAAGCATTTCCGCATTTCGGCCGGTTTTAGCTGTTCTCTTGATGTAATCGGGCACAGACAGCTCCTTCCCGTTAGCTACCTGATCTTTTGTTCCTACAGAAACAAAGTACTGTGCAGCCAAGTTTGTAGTGCCGCCCATGAAAGGCATTTTTTCAAGAACGAGAACATTTTGTTTGTGTTCTTTGAGCAGGATTGCGGTGGTGAGACCGGAGATTCCGCTCCCAACAATGACTGTTCCGGTATGAAGATCTTCGAGGGCCACGGCATAACCGGGGATGAGGACGGAGGTTAGAACTGCAGCAAGAATCGTTTTACGCATGTGGTTTCTCCTTGGAAGTTACAGGGATATTCTTATTGAGGAGAGGGAGATTGAAAACTTAGAATAAATAGAACGAATCGATCGAAGAATTAGAACTATGAATATCAAGCAACTTCAAATTCTAGATGCCGTAGTGCGGTTCGGTTCCTACCGCAAAGCAGCGGCTCACCTGCGTTGTTCTCAATCGACAATCACATTTCAGCTAAAAAACTTAGAGAACTCTCTTGGCTGCTTTCTTTTTGAGAAAGCCGGCCGCCACATGGTGCTGACTCCTGCCGGAAGAACGGCCCTCAAAGAGGCACAGAAGATATTAGCCAGCCATTCGGTTCTGATGAACCTAAAAGGATCAAAATCTTCTCTTACCGGACGCCTCAGGGTCGGAGTGAACGAAACCCTCCTCGAATTCATGCTGATCGACGTGATCAAGGAATTTCGGCTTTTGGCGCCGGAAGTATTCTTTGAAGTAGAGATCCTTGATGCCTATAGATTGAGGTCGAAGGTAAAGGATTCGGAAGTAGATATTGGGATAACTTTTAATATGGGGGACTACCCGCCGCCCCTGATTCCGCTCCCCTTGACGGCTTGTCCTCTCGGGCTCTTCGCTTCACCGACCTTAGAGATCAGCGAAAGCTGTTTTTTTCTTCCAGGTTCAGTCCCGGAACTTTCTGTTATCGCTGCAAGCGTTAAGAGCGGCCCCTATAGATTCTTTAAACGGTTTTTAGACAGGAGAGGCATTCGACTAGGAAAAACAATGCAGGTCGGCAACATGCACATCGTTAAAGCACTTTTAGAGAGTGGATTGGGTGTTTCGTATATGCCAAAAGCCTGTGTTGAGAAAGAGCTAGCTGAAGGTTCTCTTGTCGAAGTACCGACAGGGCTCGGGAAAATCGACTTGGGACTTCTTCTTCTCAAAAATGCCAATAAAGAGGAATCGGCTGCTGCCAGCCTTTTGTCGAAGATGATTCGGACGAAACTTTTGGATCCGAATTTAAGAACGAAGGATTTTTTCGAACGAACCTGCCTGATGAAGCGCAAGTTCGAATAAAAGAAAATGCCCGGAAGTCTTTCGACTACCGGGCGGAATCTGGTGGGGGCACAGGGATTCGAACTCTGGACCTACGGATTAAGAGTCCGCTGCTCTACCAGCTGAGCTATACCCCCATAATTGGTGGGCTGTGCAGGACTCGAACCTGCGACCAATGGATTAAAAGTCCACTGCTCTACCAACTGAGCTAACAACCCTTTGTTTCGATCTCTGTTTCGCTCCGAAGCGCGTCTCATCAATCGAGAAGTCGAATACTACACAGGTTTTTTCGGTTCGTCAAACCAAAACGAAAAACTCTGAATCTATGAGACATAAATTAACGCATATGACTTTACTATGACTACAACAGAAAAATGAGTGAAGAGATTTAATTCGGCCTTGTTAAATTAAATTTTTTCGCTAGTATTAGACAACTTAGGTCAGTTTCGTCTGATCGGAAAATGATTAGGAAATAAAAATGGCAGAAAAGAAAAAAGTTAAACCGCCCGTTGAACAGCTCGTGGATGCGGATGCTCGTAAAAAAGCGCTAAAGATGGCCTTGGACCAGATTTCCAAGCAATTCGGCAAGGATGCGATTCTGAGCATGGGCAGCCAGCCTGACCAAAATCTGGATGTTGTTTCTACCGGTTCCTTTACTTTGGACTTAGCACTCGGCGTCGGCGGCCTTCCCCGCGGACGTATCGTTGAAATTTACGGACCGGAATCTTCCGGTAAAACTACGCTGACGCTCCACATTCTTGCTGAAATGCAGAAGCTCGGTGGAACCTGCGCCTTTATCGACGCGGAACACGCATTAGACGTTAAGTACGCCAAAGCACTTGGCGTTAAAGTGGACGACCTGCTCTTGTCCCAGCCGGACAGCGGTGAACAGGCCCTTGAAATTACGGACGCGTTAGTTCGTTCCGGTGCTGTTGACCTTGTCGTTATCGACTCCGTGGCTGCTCTGGTGCCTCGCTCTGAAATTGAAGGCGACATGGGCGAAGCTCTTCCGGGTCTCCAGGCTCGTCTGATGAGCCAGGCACTCCGTAAGCTCACTTCCAGCATCAAGAAGTCCAACACTTTGGTGGTCTTCATTAACCAGGTTCGTCAGAAGATCGGTGTGGTTTACGGTTCTCCGGAAACAACGACCGGCGGTAACGCACTTAAGTTCTACGCCACGATCCGTATGGATATTCGTCGTACCGGCGGCATCAAGCAGGGCGATGAAATCCTGGGTAACGAAACCCGCGTGAAAGTTGTTAAGAACAAAGTTGCGCCTCCTTTCAAACAGGCCGAATTCGAGATCATCTACGGCCAGGGCATTTCCCGCGAAGGTGAAATCATCGACATCGGTACTGATATGGACATCTTCAACAAGTCCGGTGCTTGGTACTCCTATCAGGGCAACAAGATCGGTCAGGGCAAGGCAGCTGCCAGAGAATGGCTGAAGTCTCATCCCGAAGAAATGAAGATGATCGAAGAACAGATCAAGGCCGCGATCAAGGGCAAAGATCACGAAGAAGATGCTGCCGAAGAGGTCGTGACCAAAGAAACTGAAGAAACTTACGAAGACGCTCAATAATGTTTGATCCTGCTGATCGCAGAAAGCAGATCTTATACAAGGCGGTAGCTGCTCTCGCTCGTCGAGAGCGCTCCCGCCTCGGCCTTTATAAGAAGCTGTCAGAAACTTTTAACGAAGAGGGCGATAAGGAACTGATTAACTCCGTCCTCGATGAACTCGTCAATAAAAAGTACTTATCCGACGAGCGCTATGCTCGTATCCAGGTTTTAACGCGCAGCGCCAGATACGGCGACCGCAAGCTCTTTTGGAATCTCCAGCGGGACGGTGTCTCCCGTGAAATTGCCGAAGAAGCTTTGAAGCAGAACGAGGAATCGGAATACGACCGAGCACTTGTTCTTTGGAAACGAAAATTCGGGGAGCCGCCCGAGGATTACAAAGAACGCGCAAAACAAATCCGTTTCCTCGCGAGTCGGGGTTTTACCTTTAAAACGATTGAAAAACTCTTGAACTGCGAAGTTCCTGACGAAGTCTTCTAAGACAGTAGCCAGAGATCGTTATACTTTTGTTCACAAACAAAAGTTAACAATTTCATTGCTATGAAAATTCATGAATACCAAGCACGTCAAATTCTGAAGAATTTCGACGTTCCCGTACCTGTTGCGGAAGTTGCTTCAAGTCCTGAGGAGGCTCGAAAGATTGCCGAAGAAATCGGCGGAAAGATCTGGGCGGTTAAGTCCCAAATTCATGCCGGCGGGAGAGGCAAAGGCGGCGGTGTCAAGCTTGCCCGCAGTCTGGACGATGTAAGTAACCTCTCTAAACTTATGATCGGCAGCCGTTTGGTCACCAAGCAGACCGGGCCTGCCGGAGCTCCTGTGAGCAAAGTCCTCGTTCAGCAGGGCCTCGATATCGTTCAGGAGTTCTATGTCGGGTTCCTCATTGACCGCAAGCTTCAGAAACCGGTTCTTATTGCTTCTGCTGAGGGCGGCATGGAAATTGAAAAAGTCGCCGCCCAATTCCCTGAAAAAATCATCAAAACGGCCATTGATCCTGTGGCAGGTCTCACTTTCCCCGAAGCCTTAGAAGTCGCCACGCGTCTCGGCGTAGCTGCCGATATCACCGAGGATTGTGCTGAAGTCCTGAGAAAACTCTGGAATACGTTCGTTTCCATGGACTGCTCTCTGCTTGAGATCAATCCGCTTATCGTGACGGCAGACAAGAAGGTCTATCCGCTTGACGTGAAGATGACGTTTGACGACAACGCGCTGCTGCGTCATCCCGAACTCGAAGAGCTTCACGATCCTGAGCAGGAAGATCCGACCGAGCTCCGCGCACACAAAGCAGGGCTCCAGTACATTCAGCTCAACGGCAATATTGCCTGCCTTGTTAACGGCGCCGGTCTTGCCATGGCGACGATGGATACGATTAAGCTTTTCGGAGGTGAGCCGGATAACTTCCTCGATATCGGAGGCGGCGCTTCCCCTGAAAAGGTCACGGCAGCTTTTGAAATCATGCTTGCTCAGCCGGAAGTCAAAGTTATTCTGGTCAACATCTTCGGCGGCATCATGAAGTGCGACGTCATAGCCGAAGGTATTGTCGAAGTCTGCCGTCACGTGAAGTTATCCGTTCCTTTAATCGTTCGCATGAAAGGTACGCACGAAAAAGAAGGCAAAGAAATCCTCAAGAACAGCGGTTTGCCGATCATCTCAGCCGACTCCCTAGGCGAGGCCGCGAAGAAAGCCGTAGAACTGGCAGCGGAGAAATAACATGAGCATTTTGGTAAATAAGAATTCCCGCGTCATCACACAGGGAATGACCGGTAAGACCGGCCAATTCCATACGCGTCTCTGCAGAGATTACGGTTTTGGTCAGGAATGCTTTGTCGGCGGCGTGAACCCGAAAAAAGCCGGACAAGTCTGGGAAGGTCTGTCGATTTTTGGTTCCGTAAAAGAAGCTAAAGAAAAGACCGGAGCAAACGTTTCCGTGATTTATGTTCCGCCTGCCGGTGCGGCTGCGGCGATTCAGGAAGCAAGTGACGCCGGCATTGACCTCATTGTTTGTATCACGGAAGGTATTCCGGTCATGGATATGGTCAAAGTCAGAGATCACATGAAAAAGACCGGATCGAAGTCTTTGCTTCTCGGACCGAACTGCCCCGGCATTATGACGCCGGGGGAAGTCAACGTCGGCATCATGCCGGCGCACATTCATCGCAAAGGCAGAATCGGTGTGGTTTCCCGCTCCGGTACTTTGACCTATGAAGCCGTCGCCCAGATTACGGCCTTAGGCTTAGGACAATCTACCGCCATTGGCATCGGCGGAGACCCGATCAACGGCTTAAAACATATCGATGTGCTGAAGCTGTTTAACGACGATCCGGAAACGGATGCGGTCGTCATGATTGGCGAAATCGGCGGCAGCGATGAAGAAACTGCTGCCGAATGGGTAAAGGATCATATGAAGAAACCCGTCGTGGGCTTTATTGCAGGCGTAACAGCCCCTGCAGGAAAGAGAATGGGGCATGCAGGTGCGATCATTTCCGGCGGTACAGGAACCGCGGAGGGAAAATTGGCCGTGATGGAAGCCTGCGGTATTCGAACGACACGGAATCCGTCTGAAATCGGCTCGTTGCTACAATCCGTGCTCTCTTCGAAAAAGGAGTAATTCATTTTGGAAGCGCTTATTGCTTGGTTTGGTGAGATCCATTGGGTAGCAGTTCTGCAGATCATTCTCATCGACGTTTTGCTCGGCGGTGACAATGCTGTCGTGATTGCGTTGGCTTGCCGAAGCCTTGATCCGCACCTGCGTGTGAAAGGCATTATTTACGGCGCCGGCGGTGCTATTTTGCTGCGCGTCATTCTGATTGCCTTCGCAGTCTCGGTGATGAACATTCCGTTCCTTAAGTTCTGCGGCGGTCTGCTGCTGTTGTGGATCGGTATCAAACTAATTGCTCCGGCCGACGAAGGAGAGCATGAGATTCATGCGAGTAAGCGGCTTTGGGGTGCGGTTAAGACCATTATCGTTGCCGATTTGATTATGAGTATCGACAACGTAATCGCTATTGCCGGTGCGGCCGAGCAGGCTCCGGGCCACCATCAGATGGCTCTGGTGATTTTCGGTCTGCTCGTGAGCGTTCCGTTCATTCTCGGCGGTAGCCAGATCATTCTGAAGGTGATCGACCGTTTCCCGATCATCGTGTACGCAGGCGGTGCATTGCTGGGCTGGATTGCCGGCACGCTGATGGTAGACGACCCAGGCATCTTGGCTCACCTGCCGAATCTGCCGGCCCTCCATACAGAAGGCGGTATTGCCGGTGCGATCTTTGTACTGATTGTGGCTTTTGTACTTAAGTACTTTAGGTCAAAGAAGACAAAGGTTTAGTCAAAAAAACGCAAAATCAAAAAGGCGCTTTCTCATGTGAGGAGCGCCTTTTTAAATGGTTATCTGAAGGACTAAAACTTTTCTGCGGCCTCTCTGACCTCTAAGGAAGCTTGTTTGCCGGTAATCCATTCCGGCACGAGTTTGACCATGAAGACGTAATTCAAAGAATGCTGGATTTCTTCCTCATTGTCAGAAATGCCGGGACTGTACTTTTCGGCAAGCGCCCGAAGAGCGTAGAGTTTTTCTGCAGTATCGGTGACGGTCTGCAGTCGTCCCCAAATAAGAACGCTTTGAAAATTATTCGCGCGGACGCTCGGAACGACTTGGCTCTGTCCGACAATCGAAAAGCTGGTTTTGTCCGTTCTCTGAAAGCATTCGTACTTGTATCCTCGCGGCGAGCCGTGGAAATAGACAACTCCGTCGGCGTAAACGTAACTTAGCGGCACTGTATAGAGATAGCCGTCGTCTCCGTTTAACGAAATTACTCCGTAAGCCGTGGTTTCAATGATCTTTCGGACAGTTTCTTCGTCTAAAGCCTGTTTTGTTCTTGTGAGTTCTTTTCTCATAGCAATTCCTCAATCCAAAGTTTGTTCCAGAGCATCTTTAAGCTTTAAAACGGCTTGTTCTAATTCCTCTTCTGTGAAGTGGGCATACCCGAGGATAAAGCCGGTGAGCGGTTTAGCGGAGCGGTAGCAAGCAGAAAGCGGCCTTGTCTCGATCTGGTAGGAACGCTTTAAAAGTTCGGAAAGTCTGACGTCATCTTGAGGATGATTAAAGATGAAGGTCAGATGCGTGCCTTCATTAGCTCCTTCGATATGCCCGTAAGCTGAGAGGTATTTACCGATTGCTCTCACTGCGGCTTGTCGACGTTTTTCATAAATCTTTTTAAGACGCCGAACGTGTGAATAGTAGAAACCGTTCTGAATAAATTCAGCCAAAATGTATTGATGAACTTCGCTGCTGTGTCGATCTATTAGCAGTTTGGCGCCTTCAAACACCTTGATGAGGTTTCTCGGAACGACCATGTAGGCCATGTTGAAGCCTGGATAGATGACCTTAGTGAAACTTCCGAGATAAATACACGGAGCACCTTCTTTGTAGGAAGAGAGTGCCGGCAACGGTTTCTTTCCATATCGGAGTTCACTGTCGTAGTCATCTTCGATGATCCAGGCACCTTCAGCTTTTGCCCAAGCCAACAGCTTTTCGTTGTTCTCGGCGGACGAGACATAGCCGAGAGGATACTGATGACAAGGCGTGACCAAGACACCTTTGATCTTCTTTTGTTTCTTTAGTTTTTTGATATCGATTCCGTCCTGCGTCACAGGAATAGGAATCGGTTTTAATCCTCGAAATTCCAGCAAATTAATGTGAGTCTGGAAGTAAGGATCTTCGACGGCAATCTTGTCACTTTTTTCAAATAAAACGCTTGCACAAAGATCTAATGCCTGCTGAGTACCGTCAGTGGTGATTACTTGTTCCGGCTCACATCTCAGACCTCGGTATTGACGGAGGTAGTCACAAACAGCTTTTTTGTAAGGCATGAAACCGCCCGGCTCACAATACCCGTTATGCAGCCAGGGACTTTTAGAAGTTCGAGCAACAACAGTTGTCCAATTTTTACCCGGGAGGCTATCCTGATCAGGCGCGATGACCGCGAAAGGCATCGGTTTCTGGACTTTGAATTCAGAAGCGGCTGCCGCTATCTTTGCAGACAAAGGAAGCTCTGGCGGGAAGAACTTCTCACTTGCCGAAGTATTTTTCTCTCGATTTTCAAATACACCGAGAGAAATTTCTGAGACAAAGGTGCCATTGCCGCTCTTTGTTTCCAGAAGTCCTTCCTCAAGCAGCCGGTTATAAACGCTGACGACTGTTGAACGTGAAATCGCGATCTCAGAGGCGAGCCTGCGGCTTGATGGAATAGGATCGCCAGGACGCAGGCTTTTATTCTCGATTAAGTTGAGGATCTTGAGGTAAAGCTGCTCTTGGAGTGATGGTGCTCCGCTGTCGTGATTTAACGATATGTTGGAGAGGCTCGGCTGAACTTTGTGTGCCATGTCGGCTCCGAAAACGTTAAGGCCGGAGATTGCCTCCGGCCGGTGCTGAGTTATTTTACTTTACTGCATTCTGTGCAGTTGCTGTCGCAGTTCTCAGATTCTTGATCACTTGAGAAGAAGTGTTTTCAAATCCGGACGGATCATGAACACCTTTCGAGTAATCCGAGAAGTACCAGCCGACGGTATGCAAGTAGAGGCTGTAAGCATCCTGAAGTTTTTGATATTCAGGCTGATTGATCTTAACGTCACCGTTCTTTGCTTTGATCAGAAGATTGCGAGCGGCGCTTCCGTAGCGTTCAAGTCTTTCTTTATGGATGCGGTAACGCTGCTGGATTGTCGCGACCATGTAGGCGGCTTGTCCCTCGGACCAGTTGTCTCCGTTCGGGTTGCCGTGGCAATCAGATCTTGCGCAGGTGTTTTTGTACTTCAGAGAAGGCAGACTCGGCTGATGCTCCAGAGTGCCGTTTGCTTTCTTGGCAAAGTGGCAGTCCGTGCAGCCTACACCTGCTTGACCGTGCTTGGATGCAACGACGGTTTCCATGTGGTAGTGGTCGGTCGAAACGGTTTTCACGCCGGTTGCCTTATCCGTTCCGTTGTTCAAGCCCAAACCTCTGACGAGATTCCAGCGTTCGATCGGGTTCGCTGCAAAGAATGTGCCAACGGACCAGCCGGTTCTGTCGATTGCGTCCCTCGGATGGGCGAGCTGACCATCACTGTCTTTGTAGAACGTTTCGGAACGATTGTGACCTTCATGGCACTGGCCGCACATATAGTTCGAGTTGGCTTTTTCAAGAATGGCGATCTTTCTCGGGTAGCCGCGAACGCCCATGTTGATGACTTCGATCTTCGGATAACCGGTTTTGCCGGCGTTCTTCTGATAGTTGTAGTCCTTGTAATCCGGATGAGACATGGCCTCTATTAAGTGATCAAAGACGATGCGGGGCTCTGCCGAATGCGGGTCGTGACAGGTAATGCAGTTGAAGCTATTGTTAACGGTCTTCAGAACTTTGTGGTCCGGATCATCAAAGGCAAGCGGAGCTTTCGGATTTCTGGCTCCTAAGTATGCGTAGTCCATGATGCTGTCGGAAGTTTTGCACTTCAGGCAGTCCGAACGGCCCATGATTTCACGGCCTTTCTGCGGACGCCAGGTTAAAGACAAGGTCTTAGAAGGCAGAATCTTGTCGCCTTCGTTGGGACGTGTATCGGTCAGGGCTTCCCACATCGGAGCTCCCGGTTTAGAGAGGTCCGTGTACTTCTTGTACTGATAGCGGCCGTCAGAACGTACATTGGCAAGGTCGGTCACGATGCTCGAATGGAAACGAGGCAGACGGAACTGAATGTCGCGGAAAGAGTTGTCGCCGGCGATATCGCGGATCTGAGCATAAGCAGGCGGCGTGTTTTTAAGTGCCCATTCATAGTGGTACTTCGGATCCATGATGTCTTTGTGCTGCTCGGTGTGGCACTGACCGCAAGCGGCGTATTCAAAATGCGTGGTCGGACGGTTGTCGCGGCTCGGAGCTTTGACGTGGTCCGGACTGATATCGTGGCATGCGACGCAGTTCACATTTTTATGAGCACCGCGAGTCGAGAGTGTTTTGATGGCTGTTGCGTGACAGCCGAAACACTGGTTCTTGTCTACTGGCTGCTGAGGAGCAGCGGTTGCCAATACAGACAGCGAAAGACAAGACAGACCTAACGAAACTATGGATTTGATTATTGTGTTTTGCATAAGGTTCTCCTTAAGACTGGCTTCATTTTCTCCAATCCACTTTGAGAAAAAGAGTCCACTTTCTGACTATGTGTTCAGTCCACTTTTAAGGAGAGAACTCTTATGCAAACCAACAAAGTTTCTTGCTGTTGGGGAGATCTCGAATTAAGAAGCCGAGAATTTCAAACCGATGATTCCGATGGCGATCAGCGAGGCAAAAACGGTTCTGGAGACTGTGAAGGCTTCTCCGAACAAAAGAATGCCGGCAATGAAAGCGCCTATGCAGCCGATGCCTGTCCAAATGGCGTAGGCCGTTCCAAGAGGAATCGTCCTCATAGCCACGGCCAAGAAGTAGACACTGGCGACCATACCGATAATGGTGACCGCGCTGTAGAACCAATTGCTGAAGCCATCGGCATATTTCAAAGCAACAGCCCAAACGATTTCAAAAATTCCTGCAATGAAAAGATATACCCAAGACATTTAAGTCCTCCAAAAACGAAAAAGGCACCTTTGTCAGTTCTCCTTCAATGGCCTACGGAAAACTGAAAAAGGTGCCTATCCGGCGATAGATTGCACAACGAAAGTATACCGACGTACTAAAGATGTGTTTCATCATCGCGAAGAGGTTTTGTCAGAAATTTTGACCGTCAAAGTTTTCACGCTTCTTTCACAAGAACGGGCACGGTAAAACTACGAAAAATCAACGCATTGCTACAATCAGCTGTCAATTTGATTTCAACTCTTAGGAGATATTTCATTGGAAGCGCTTATCGCTTGGTTTGCCGAAATTCATTGGGTGGCCGTTCTTCAAATTATTTTGATCGACATCTTGCTCGGCGGCGACAACGCTGTTGTGATCGCTCTTGCCTGCCGAAACCTTGATCCGAGCCTCCGCTTTAAAGGTGTGCTTTACGGAGCAGGCGGCGCCATCCTCTTGCGTGTGATCCTGATTGCTTTTGCTGTCACGATTATGAACATTCCTTTCCTCAAACTCGTCGGAGCGCTTCTGCTTCTGTGGATCGGTATCAAACTCATCGTTCCTCAGGATGAAGGAGAACATGAAATCCACGCCAGTAAGCGTCTTTGGGGCGCTATTAAAACCATCATCGTTGCCGACTTAGTGATGAGTTTGGACAACGTGATCGCGATTGCCGGTGCGGCTGAACAGGCTCCTGCCGGTCATCAGATGGCGCTTGTGATCTTTGGTCTCTTGGTAAGTGTTCCGTTCATTCTCGGCGGCAGCCAGCTGTTCCTGAAAGTTATTGATCGTTATCCGATCATTGTTTACGCCGGCGGCGCTTTGCTGGGCTGGATCGCAGGAACATTGATTGTGGGCGACCCCGGACTGACTCCGCATATTCCGAACTTGGCCGAAATGCATACACCTGCCGGAATTGCCGGTGCCGTCTTCGTGCTGATTGTGGCCTTTGCGATTAAGGGTCTTCGAAAGAAAGCAAATTAACTTGTTTGGTTAAGTATAGGAGGACTTATCTGTCCTCCCGAAAATACAAAAACGGCGATCAACCGCAAAGGAAGAACGCCGTTTTGCCGCTGATGTTAGCGGCTGGTGTCGATGATCGCACCGCCTAAGCAAACTTCCCCGTCATAAAAGACCGCACTCTGACCGGGAGTTACCGCCCAAAGAGGATCAAGAGAAGAAACCACAACGCTTTTATCATCGGCTTGGATAACCTTGCATTCCTGGTCGGCCATGCGGTAACGCGTTTTAAGGCCGAGCATCCTTCCGGTTTCCGGAGCTGTTCCGCTGATCCAGTTGGGTCGTGTGGCAGAAAGCGAGAAGGACTGAAGCCAGGGATGGTCGTGACCTTGGACGATGTAGAGCGTGTTGTTCGGAATGTCCTTGCGGGCAACAAACCAAGGTTCGCCGTTGCCGTACTTAGAGCCGCCGACGCCGATACCTTTGCGCTGACCTAAGGTGTAGTAAGAGAGGCCGATGTGCTCACCGACAATTCTTCCGTCCGGTGTTTTGATCGGACCGGGCTTATTGGCGAGGTAACGATGGAGGAACTCACGGAACGGACGCTCTCCGATAAAGCAGATGCCCGTGCTGTCTTTCTTCTTGGCGTTCGGTAAACCGATCTCTTCGGCAATTCTGCGTACTTCGGTCTTGCACATGTCTCCGACCGGGAACATGGCTTTCGAGAGCTGGTACTGATTGAGGCGATTTAAGAAGTAGCTCTGATCTTTAGTGTTGTCCACACCTTTAAGAAGCTCAAAGAGTCCGTCTCTTTCACGAACCCGCGCATAGTGTCCGGTAGCAATCTTGTCAGCGCCCAGGCGAATGGCGTGATCAAGGAATGCTTTGAATTTGATCTCGGAATTGCAGAGAACGTCAGGGTTCGGCGTACGGCCGGCGGAATACTCGGAAAGGAACTCTGCAAAAACGCGGTCCTTGTATTCTTTGGCAAAGTTTACGGCTTCAATATCGATGCCGATAACGTCAGCAACCGCCGTAGCATCGATTAAATCCTGACGGGAAGAACAGTATTCGCTGTCGTCATCGTCCTCCCAGTTTTTCATGAAAAGACCGATTACTTCGTATCCCTGCTGCTTGAGAAGATAGGCGCTGACGGCAGAATCCACTCCGCCTGAAAGACCAACGACAACTGTTTTTGTTTCCACAAAAAACTCCTTACGATAATTCTCGCCATTTTAATGAGTTAGCGATCAAGAGACAGGTGTTTTTCGCTATTCTTGTGTGCGTAGTTGAAACAGACGACAATGCTGTTTTGCTAAAAACAATGCCGCGGCTCATTAGAGCGAAAGAATAAAAGGATTCGAGATGATTGTGACTCAGAATGCAGCAGATAAAACTCAGAAGTTTTTAGACGATTTCAAGGTCTCTAAACCCGTGATCGGTTTGCCTGGTCTCGGCTGGGACACTCCGGAAATGGCGGCAGCGGTTTCTAATGCCGGCGGCTTGGGCGTGCTCCATATCGGTTTTAAAACCGAAGAGGAAATCGAAAGAGATGTTGCAAAGATCCGTTCGCTGACCGATAAGCCTTTTGCCGTACTGATGTTCCCGCAAAAAGAATCGATCTTAGACGCAGAGAAACTTCGCCTGCAGGACACAGCGCTTTCTCCGCTCAGAGAAGATTTGGGATGCACTGCAGTTAGACCGATATCGGCTCCGCTCTTTGATAATCAGTTCAGGAAGATTGTTGAACTGAAAGTTCCGGCTGTCGGCTTGAGACTCGGTGGTCTGAGGGAGCCTTACATGGAAGAACTTGAAGCCAACGGCATTCCTGTCTTCGGTATCGCGTCTAATCTCAGGGACGCAAAAGTCCTTGTTTCCAGCGGCGTTAACGCTGTCGTAGCTGCAGGCTGGGCTGAAGAAGGTTTGCTCTCACACGAAGAAATCAGTAAAGATCAGGCTGAAATCGATTCCCTGGTCTTATGGTCGGAATGCGCAAGAGCATTGAGAGTCCCGGTTCTTGGCGCCGGCTCGGTTACGACGCAGGATCAGGTTCGTGTGTTAAAGGCGCTTGGCCTCGCAGGCTTCATGCTTTCTGATGCACTGCTGCTTGCCAAGGAGTCTCCGATCCCTGACTCTTGGCGCACGAAGATTATGTACTTGGCAGATTCTGCTTCTGAGATGACCGATACCTTTATGGGCCGAGCCTCACGTTATTTGTCTAACGGCTTTGCTCAGATCTTCCCCGAGAAAGGCCTTCCTGTCCTTCAGTTCCCTTATCAATACTTTGCCCTGAAAGATATTTTTGATAAGGCATTAGAGATTGGCCGAATTGATTTGGCGCTTCTGGAAGTCGGACAATACGTCTATCTTGCCGAGAGCGGCACGACTGCTGACATCATTAACAAATTCTGCGGATATTGGAGCGAGGCATAAATGCAAGATAATCAGGCGCTCATCGTCGTCGACGTCCAAAAAGATTTCTTAGAAACCGGCGCACTACCTGTTAAAGAGGGTAGCCAGGTCGTGCCGGTCATTAATCGGATCATCCCGAAATTTAAGAATGTTGTATTTACTCAAGACTGGCACCCGGAAGGACATATTTCTTTTGCCTCTTCTCATCCCGGCGAGGCGCTTTACAGCATGATTGACGTGTCCTACGGTCAGCAGGTTTTGTGGCCCGACCACTGTGTTCAAGACACGGCCGGCGCAGAGTTTGCCGAGGGACTCAATACAGAAAACGGCGTCTGCTTTGTGAAAAAAGGCGCGCACCCGAACATCGACAGCTACTCGGCTTTCCTTGAAGCGGACCGCAAGACCAAGACGGACTTAGCTGTCTGGCTGAAGTCTCAGGGAATCACAGAAGTCTTTGTCTGCGGTTTAGCGACTGACTTTTGTGTCAGCTGGACGGCATTAGATGCGGTTGACGAAGGCTTCAAGGTTTACGTGATCGAAGACGCCTGCCGCGGAATCGACGTTAACGGCTCACTCGAAGCAGCTAGAGCCGAATGGAAAAAAAGAGGAATCAAACGAATTGATTCCTCGGAGATTAATTAAAAGAAAAGTTTCATTAGAAGCGGCGTAAGCAGCGGCGCCAGCAGCGCGGTGGTCAAACCGGTTAAGCCGATAGCCAGACTGCCGTAGGCGCCCGCTGTCGAATCAATCTGGAAAGCTCGGGAAGTACCCATGCCGTGCGCGGAAAGACCGAGCGCAAAACCCTTAGCCGAAGAAGAATCAACTTTCAGAAGCAGGAACAAGGGGCCGGCGCAGATTGAACCGAGTACGCCTGTCAGAACGACTAAGGAAGCCGAGAGGGCGGGAAGACCGCCGAGTTTTTCTGCGATGGACATCGCAATCGGGGTTGTAACGCTCTTCGGAGCCAAACTGATGATGGTTTCCGGAGATGCGCCGAGCACACCCGCGATCAGGACGGTCGAGGTGATTGCCGTAACGGCGCCGGCAAAAAGCCCCAACAAAATCGGAAGCCAATTTTTAGCCAGCTGAATTCTGAGGTCATACAGCGGCACGGCAAGCGCGACTGTTGTCGGCCCCAGTAGGAAGTGAATGAACTGGGCGCCGGAAAAGTAAGTCTGATAGGGCGTGTGCGTGACCATCAGCAAAATCACGACAGTCACAATCGAGACGGCGACCGGATTCAGAAGTGAGTTCCAGTTGCTCCACTTATAGAGTTTCTGAGCAAAGAGGTAAGCCGCCAGCGTGACCGTCAGCCACAGGAGAGAAGACGTGGAAAGCGAGGCCCAGATTTCCTCGATGCCGTGAAAGTCAATGTTATTCATGCTGCGCCTCCTTCTGTTCTTTGCGTTTCTGCAGCCAGCTTGTCGAGTACTTAATGACTAAGGCGGTGACGGCGATGGTCAGAATCGTGCTGACGACAAGAGAAACACCGATCGGAAGCGCTTCATTTTTGAGGCGGTCGATGTGCAGCATGATGCCGACACCGGCGGGAACGAACAAAACGGCAAGATAAGAAATCAGCACCAGCGAAATCGGACGGACCCAGGCGGCGAGTCTGTCGTTTGCGATCAGCGCAACGAGCAGTAAAAACATTCCTAAGACAGAGCCGGGAACGGGAAGATGAAAGTACATCTCTGCGACGTTTCCCAAAAGCTGAAACACCAGAAGAAGGACCAGACCTTCGATCATTTTGTAATAGCGATGAAAATTTACAGAGAACTGCGAATGTATTCCTTATCTCAGCACAAAAACGACGTCGGTATCAGAAAATTTTTTCGAATTGAGTAATCAAAATAGGTTTGTCCAGCGGTATTTATTCTCATTTATCTCGATCTCACAAATCATTACAATCGCGGGAATCGTTAAGCCTTCGGGCTCAACTGTTTTACGCAACTTATATAAGAGGAAACATCAATGTCAGTTCTCGACTCTTACATGAAAGACTTGGCCGAATTGGTTAACAAAGACCGCGGCACTGCAAACATTGCCGGCGTTACCGAAGCCGCCAAGATTATGAAGGGCCACCTTGAATCCATCGGATTCAAAGCCGACCTCGTTGACTTAGGTCCGAATGCCGGCAACGGTCTGTTCGCTACGAACAAACCCAATGCTGACCACTATGACGTTCTCTTCAATGCCCACCTTGACACCGTTTTCCCTGACGGAACTGCTGCCGCTCGTCCTTTGACTGTTAAAGGCGACCGCGCCTACGGTCCCGGCTGCAGCGACTGCAAGAGCGGCGTGCTTGCCATCTACTACGCTCTGAAGGCTGCTCGTCCTGAAGATCTAGAAAGACTCTCCATCGCTGTTGCTCTGAACCCGGACGAAGAAACCGGTTCCAAGGCTTCCAGCGCATGGCTTAAAGGCATCGCTGCCAAATCTTCCCGTGCTCTGGTTTTTGAAGCAGCCCGCGCAGGCGGTCAGCTCGTTCGCTCCAGAAAGGGTTCTACAAACTACGTCGTGACCTTCCACGGTAAAGCTTCCCATGCCGGCAACGCTCCGTACAAAGGAGCCAACGCTAACATCGCTGCTATGCGCTTTGCTCTGGCAGCTGCCGGTCTGGCCGATGTCGATAAAGGCACAACCGTCAACCCCGGCGTGATCGAAGGCGGCAGCGCTCCTAACGTCATTTCCGAAAAGTGCGTTGTTAAGCTCGACACTCGCTATTGGAACAACGACGACGACAAATATCTGGATGAAGGCATCAACAAACTGGCCGCTGCTGTTTGGGCACCGGGCGTGACTCAGACGATTGAACGCGTCAGCCACAGCAACTCCATGCCCTTGTCCGACGCAACGAAAGAACTGGTTGCTCAGATTACTGAAGCCGCTAAACTCGAAGGCTTCGACATCGACTGGGTGGATGCAGGCGGTGCTTCCGACGGCAACCATATGGCTGAAGCCGGCCTCCCCGTTATTGACGGCTGCGGCCCTGCGGGCGGCGAATTCCACTGCGACCGCGAATTCCTTCGCTTAGACACCGTCGAAGAACGCATTCGCATGATCACTCGCTTCCTGTCTCTGATCTAATTCAGTAGAAACAGACCTAAACGCAAACGCCCTTCGGGGCGTTTGCTGTTTGTGCGGACTCGAATTCGGTGCCGGAAACGAAAGAAATGCCTTGCAGGAATACAATGCATTTCATCTGACAAAAAGTTAAAAGAAGGAATTCAGAATGAAATTCGAATTGAACGGCGAATTTATTCGCTTAGGAGATCTGCTGAAGGCGGCAGGACTGACCGGAACCGGAGGAGAAGCCAAACAGGCCGTACAGGACGGCTTAGTGAATGTGGACGGAAAAGTCTGTACGGAACGCGGTCACAAAATCCGTGCCGGGCAGAAAGTTCAGTTTAAAGATCAGACGATCGAGGTCGTTGAACAACAAAAATAGGATATGTCGACAGCGAGTACATATCCTGAAATATGTCGATGAAATTGATTTTTGTCGACATATCCGCACAAAAGAAAAAAGGCTGACGCAAAACTTGAGCTTTGCGGCAGCCTCTTCTTCAGAAGCGATTACTTGCGTTTTCCGCCGGCGGCAGCAACCGGAGGACGACCCTCGATATGACGGAAGGTAATACGGCCTTTGGTCATGTCGTACGGGGAGATTTCCAGCGAAACTTTATCGCCGGCGAGAATTCGGATGTGATGCTTACGCATTTTGCCGTTTGTGTAGGCAATCAGTTCATAGCCGTTGTCGAGTTTGACGCGATAGCGAGCGTCCGGAAGAACTTCGGTAACGGTTGCAGTTGTTTCAATCAGGTCTTCTTTAGCCATATAAGAATAAAAGTTCCTAATAATCAATAGGAACAGGGTTTTAAAAATCGGATTTTACCTGACAATGCGCCTAAGTACGTAAACTCATTAACAAAAATGAGCCAATCGAGGCGGTTTTGCTAAAATCGATCTAATAAATTACAAATTGATGCGAAAGGCCTTGTCGGTCCGGACGCGATCGGAGCGGAATTAATGAAGAACATTCTTATCGTTTATTACTCTCGCATGGGCCATACCGCCCGCATGGTTCGTACTATTGCCGACGAACTCGAGGCACTCGGAAACACCGTGACGGTTATGCCGGTCTCCGAAGCCCTTCGCGAAGGCGTGGACTGGAGCAAGCATGATTTCGTGCTCTGCGGCTTCCCTGTTGTTTACGGCACCTACCATCCGAACGTTTATGAATTTGTTCGCAACAACTGTACGGAACTTGATCGCAAACCCAATGCGATGTTCAACGTTACCGTCGTTGCCCGCACGCCGTTTAAGGCGACAGTCGAAGGCAACCGCTACATGCAGAAATTCCTTGAACGCTCTCCGTGGCGTCCCAGAGACCTCAAGTGCTTTGCCGGCAAGATCGACTATCCGCACCTGAATCTCTTTGATAAGAAGTGCATTCAGCTCATTATGAAGATCACAAACGGCCCGACCGACCCGTCTATGTGCATTGACTTTACCGACTGGGAAGATGTGAAGCAGTACGCCAAACACATCTCCGAGCTTGCTCACCAAGCTTAATCTCAGGCTAATTCTCAATGTTTTTATACCGCGCAACCCGCTAAAATTAGCGGGTTACGCTTTCTTTAGGACAGAAACAAATGACAGACACTCAAGAATATCCATGGATCAAGCACTACCCCGAAGGCGTGCCCGCGACCATTAATCCGGATATTTACGAATCACTGCCGGATTTCCAGGAAAAGATCTGTCAAGAGTACGGAGATGCTCCGGTCTTTACCAGCCTGGGCAAGACAATGACGTACAAAGAATTTGATGAGAAAGTGACGGCGTTTGCTTCTTATCTGCAGTCGCTACCCGGCGTCGAGCAGGGCGACCGCGTTGCCGTGATGATGCCGAACCTTCTCCAATATCCGATCTGTCTGTTCGGCATCATGAAAGCCGGACTTATCGTCGTCAACGTCAATCCGCTTTACACCGCCCGCGAGCTCGGCGGTCAGCTGAAAGATTCCGGCGCTAAGGTCTTGGTCATCATCGAGAACTTCGCCAAGACGTTTGAAAAGATTCAGAAAGATTCTCCCGTTGAGCACGTCATCACGACTCAAGTCGGCGACTTGCTTTCTGCTCCGAAGCGTCTGCTCGTTAACTTCATGCTGAAGAAAGTAAAGAAGATGGTGCCCGAGTTCAATCTCGAACACGCTGTCTCTTTCCGCGACGCACTGGCTCAAGGCGCTTCCAGAAAATTTAATCCGGTCAAGCTCGACCGCTACGACATCGCACTTCTGCAGTACACAGGCGGCACAACCGGCATTGCCAAAGGCGCCATGTTGACACACCGCAATGTGTTGGCGAACCTGCAGCAGACCGGTGTTTGGATTTCCGGCGACTTCAAGAAGAAGACCGAAGTCGTTATGACAGCGCTTCCGCTCTATCATATCTTTTCTCTGACTGCTCTGTGCAGCTTCCTTCAGTGGGGCGCCCGCATGGTTCTGATTGCCAACCCGCGCGACATGAAGGGTTTGGTCAAAGAATGCGAGAAGCAGCACTTCACTGTGATCTGCGGTGTGAACACACTCTTTAATGGCTTGCTCAATACATCGGGATTCGATAAGGTGGACTTCAAGATGCTGAAGCTCACCGTCGGAGGCGGCACACAGGTTCAGAAGTCTGTGGCCGAGCGCTGGAAAGAAGTGACCGGCGGCCACATCATCGAAGCCTACGGTTTGACAGAATGTTCTCCGGGCGTTGCCGCCAATCCGATGAACACGCCTTGGAACGGTTCCGTCGGCTTCCCGTTCCCGTCTACCGTGGTTTCTATCCGCGGCGAAGGCTTCAAAGATCTTGGCTTTTGGACAACTCCGCAGGAAATTCCCGAACACACCGGCGAAATTTGCGTGAAGGGTCCGCAGGTCATGCGCGGTTATTGGGACAAACCGGAAGAAACGGCTGCTGTGCTGCGTGACGGCTGGCTGCGCACCGGTGACATAGGCAATATGGACAGCAACGGCCGTATTACGATTACCGACCGCCAGAAAGACATGATTCTGGTCAGTGGCTTCAACGTCTACCCGAATGAAATTGAAGGCGTTCTTCAGAGCATGCCTGAGATTTTGGAATGCGGCGTGGTCGGTGTACCGAATGAAAAATCCGGTGAACGCGTCAAAGCCGTGATCGTCAAAAAGGATCCGTCTCTTACCGTTGAGCAGGTTAAGGCTTACTGCCGTCAGAACCTCACCGGTTACAAGATGCCGAAGGAAATCGTTTTCGTTGATTCTATTCCGAAGACACCTGTGGGTAAGATTCTTCGCCGTGAGCTGAAAGATATCGTCGCGCAGGAAGAGGCTCCCGCAAAACAGGAGACAGAAGGACAAAAATCCGAAAATTAATTTAAACAGTTATCACACAAAGAAGGAGGCTCGCGGGTCTCCTTTTTTGTGGTTTTCTCAATGTATTAGTGGTTTTACTCAGGTTTGTCGTACCACGAGGACGAAATAACCACGTTGTCCGGAAAAATTCAAAATACATCTACAAATATTTAGGTAGTAATACTTATTAGGGTAGAGCTAATACCTAATATGAATTTCTAAAACATCTTCTCATAGAAGATTAATAAGTTTCAATTGATCGAATAAATATAATAAATAAGCGAGTAATTACTAAATAATTAGGTAATAACTCTTAGTTATCTGAAACCGATTTATCTCAGAACGTAAAATTCGTTTCTAGAAATATAAGGCCATTTTCCGGCCATGACTCTTTCTAAACCTATTGTTCTGGGAGAACCAAATGACATGGACTTTCTGGGTTGCCATCGTTGTTGTGATTGCAACGGTTTATGCCCTTATCAAGCGCTATGAAACTCGTCTCGTTCTGCTGACTTCCGGCTTTGTGATGGCCTTCATCTCACTGCAGCCGATGATCGCCTTCAAGCAGTTCGACAAATCTATGACAAACGGCAGCCTGATCATCGCCATCTGCTCGGCGCTCGGTTTTGCTGCAGTTATCTCTCTGACCAAATGCGACGTTCATCTGGTTAGCCTTCTGATGAGGCCGCTGAAAAAACTCGGCGTGTTCCTTCTTCCGTCCTGCATGATCGTCACCAGCGTGATTGCCACCGCCATTCCTTCTATGGCCGGTCTGTCCGCTGCCGTCGGTCCGACAATGATTCCGATCATGATCAGAAGCGGTTTCAAACCCGCTATTGCTGCTGCAGCTGTCGGCGGCTGCATGATGCCGGCTTATTTGAACCCGGGCGTTTCTCATAACCCGTTCATCTCCAAGCTCGCTTCCATGGAAATCATGCAGTTCATCGGAGCTCATGCTACGACAACCGTCACCATGGGTTTGATCAGCATCGTTGTGATTACCCTGACCTGCTTTGCCTTCGGCGACTTCAAGCGCGGTAAAGCCGCAGTTGAAGAAGCCGTTGAAGTTGCTTCCAACGAAATCGAACATCCGAACATTCTGTTCGCGATCGCTCCGATCGTCCCGGTCGTTCTTCTCGTTTGCGCTTCCATCTGGTTCCCGCAGCTCAAGATGTCCGTTGCAACTGCTATGTTGATCGGTACTTTCTACGCTTTAGTCGTTACACGTTCCAACCCTGAAGAAGTCACGAAGAAATTCTTCGCCGGTATGGGCAACGGCTACGCCAAGATCCTCGGTATCATCATCGCCGCCGGTGTGTTTGCCGCCGGTTTACGTGCCGCAGGCGTCATTGAAGTTTTCGTTCAGTACCTGACTCACTCTAACGAAGTTGCCAAGATCGGCGGTGCTTTCGGTCCGTTCCTGCTGGCCGTTCTGACCGGTTCCGGTGACGCTGCAGCCTTTGCTTTCAACGAAGCCGTTACTCCGCACGCTCCGACATTCGGTATGACGATTGACGGTCTGGGCTACCTCGCCATGATGGCAGCCGGTATCGGTCGTCAGGCTTCTCCGCTTGCAGGCGGCATCATTCTCCTGTCCGGTATCGCAGGCGTCTCTCCGGTGGAAGTTGTGAAGAGAACCGCTCCGGCAGCTGTTGTGATGGTCCTCACCCTTTACTTCCTGGTTTAAAAGGTACAGATTGGTATGAAAAATATTCCCGCATTAGATTCCAAAGTTCTCGATCTCGTTACCGAAATCTCTAAAGAACCCAAAGTTGAAGCGGCTATGGCCTTCATCAAAGACCAGACTGAAGTCGCTATGCAGGAACAGATTGAACTCTGCGAAATCGAAGCTCCGACTTTCCATGAAGAGAAAAGAGCTGCTTCCGTTGCAGAGCGCATGAAGCAGTACGGTCTGACCGATGTTCATATCGATGAAATCGGCAATGTTATTGGTATCCGCAAGGGTGCCGGAAACGGCCCGGTTCTCGCCATCGGCGCGCACATGGACTCCGTGTTTCCTGCCGGAACCGACGTCAAAGTCAAAAAGGAAGGCAATATCTACCGGGCCCCCGGTATCGGTGATAACTGCTCCGGTTTGAGAGCGCTTCTCCAGGTGCTTCGCGCCATGGAAAAAGAAGACATCCGCACCGTCGGCGATATCTGGTTTGTCGGTACCGTCGGCGAAGAGGGCAACGGCGATATTCGCGGCTCAAAGCATCTCTGTGCTAACAACAAGCTTGACGGTTTTGTCGCGATCGACAGTACGGACGTCGGCCGCGTCCTTTACGGCGCAGTCGGTTCTCACCGCTGGCGTTTAGCCGTGGACGGTACAGGCGGACACTCTTTCGCTGACTTCGGCAAGACTCCGAGCGCCATTCACGCCGTTTGCCGTGCCGGCAATATCATTGCCGACATCAAAGTTCCGGAAGACCCCAAGACCACCTTCACGATTGGTACGATCAAGGGCGGTACGACGGTCAACACGATTTCCGCTCACTGCGAAGTGGACGTGGATATCCGCAGCGTTTCCAATGACGAACTGCTTCGTGTAGAGAGTGAAGTTTTAGGCGCCTTCGAGAAGGCCATCAAAGAAGAAAATGCCCGGTGGGGTGTTGCTGATGAAAATGGTCTGAAGCTCACCAAGACCATGATCGGCAACCGTCCGGGCGGACTTCGTCCGCACGGCTGCCCGGTTCTTCAGGCTGCTCGCAGCGCCCAGAAGGCACTTGGCATTGAGCTGACAAACTATGGAATGTCTTCCACGGATGCGAATGCTCCGATGAGCCACAACATTCCCGCCACTTGCCTGTGTTCCGGCGGTAAGGGAATCGGAGCTCATACGCTTAAAGAGCATTTCATCATGGAAAAGACCGAGCTCGGACCTCAGCTGGTTCTCTTAACCGCGCTTGCATTAGCCGGTACGGAAACCACTGAGCCCCTTCTCGGATAAATAAAAGAACACAACACCTCGAACCAATAAACCCTCCCCGGGCGGCTGGCTTCTCTCCTGCGAGGGAACGGCCGCCTCTTTTCTTTTTCATTAGAATGATTCGGAAAATCCAACCCCTGTTTCCGAATCGCTATGACATTATCTTTAAAAAACAAAATGCCGGCCTGGGACTTTCGTTCTTCCTACGGAAGCCTGAGCTCTCCGGCATACCGAAAAGCCCGTCAACGCCTGGAAGCAGATATTCATATTCTTGCGGGATTGGTGCCGAACGCTAAAGATGCGGTCTCGATTGTCATTGCGCTCGAACATTTGGCAGAAGTATTTAGTTTGACGGATTCCTTGATCGGCTATTGTCGCTGCCTTTCTGCGATTGATACGAGAGAGCAGGAGGCCGCTAAAGAACGTGTTCGTCTTTGGGAAATCCATTCCCGTTATTACGAGCTGATCACTGATCTTTTTCATCGGCTCGCCGGCTTAAAAAAGAGCGATCCGATCTGGAAGGAACTGGATTTCAGCAAATGGGAATGGCTCTTTGAACGGGTCTCGACGCGCTGGTCTTTTTCGTTGTCGCCGAAGACCCTGCAGCTGCTCTATGAGTTGAAAGCCTCGAACTTTGTTCCTTGCTCGGACCTTTATCACTCGGTGAACGCTCACTTGGTGGCGACCGTGCGGACGATGGACGGTCTTACGAAACATCAGTCACATTCGCAGTGCATTGCAGTATTGAAGACTTCGGAAGATCCGAAACTCAGACAATCGACTTTTACGGCGCTCAATGAATACTATTCGCAGAACGCTTATCTCTACGCGTCTATCTTCAATATGCTCACGGGCTTCCGCCTGAAAGGCTTTGAGTTTGCCGAAATGGACTTTATGGCGCCGGCCTATTGGCAGAACGCCGTAAGTTCCGAAGCGGTGGACGCACTGATGACGGCGGTCAGAGCCAATCGGCATATGCTTCGCAAGTCCGTGATCAGCCGAGCGCTCTTTACCGGAAAGAGTGCGATGGAAGTCTGGGATCTCAATGCTCCGGCACCGCTTCGCCGAGAAATTCATATTCCTTACGAGGAAGCTCTCGACAAGATTAAGGAAGTCGGCAAAGTGCTCGACGAGCTCATTCCCGAGACCTTCGACTTATTTGTAGAGAAGGGCTGGGTTGAAGTGCGCCAATTCCCAGGGAAACAAAACGGTGCCTTTTTTCAGGGCATACTGTCACTCAATGAACCGAGAATATTTTCGACTTATCTCGGGTCGTTTGCCTCCATGAGTCAGCAGGCCATCATGTACGGACACGCCTGGCATTTCTGGCTGCAGCGGGAGCTTCCTGCGCAAGAGCGGAAGATTCCGCGGGCGCTCATGGAAGTGGCCGGCCACTTCTTTGCGCTGCTGCTGTTTGAGGAAATTCAGGAAAAAGCTTCTTCAACAGAAGAAAAGCTCGAAGCACTTTGGCAGGAGCTCACTTTTATCTCGAACTATGTGATTAACATGGGCGTTCGTTTCGACTTCGAGAGAAGCTTCTTCGAGGAACGCAAGAAGGGCGTGCTGTCGGTGACCAAGATTTCCAATCTCCTGTCAGAAGCTTGGCAGGCATGGTACGGAGAGAGCACCGCGGGTACGGATCCCTACCTTTGGATTAACCGCGGTCAGTTCTACAAAGTCGACGACTACTTCTACAACTATCCGTATATCTTCGGCACGGTTTGTGCGTACAGTTTATCCGAGATCCGCCACCGAATGCCCGAAGTCTTCCCCAAAATTTACAGCGAATTTCTCTTGAACAGCGGACGCATGTCCGTCGACGATCTCTTCAAAAAATTCTTCAAGATCGATATCACTCAGCCGGAATTTTGGGAGAGCGGCTTAAAAGCGATGGAAAGAAAAATCGCAATTTTTGAAACGGAAGCGCGGAAATACTCCGAAAAAGCGGTAGTGGAAAGTGCTTAACAGGAAAACCTCCGTTACAACTTTTCATTATTAGCCCGCTAATAAATCGTAAATTGTAAATTTCTGAATGAATGTTCATTCAGAATTGAACTAGAATTGTCTCCGTTGCGCTTCTCAGGAGAGAAGGCACACTCAAATCATAATAAATTGGGAATAAATCTCGAGGTTTTTCATGTTATTGAACGACTTAAAGAAAGCGGCATTGTGTGTTGCCGCGGGCTTTGCCGTAACTTTGTTCGGCGGATGTGACTCGCAGAAATCTACTGGAGCCCCGGCCGGAGCAGGTGCTCAGAGAGCCCCTCAGGTTTCCGTCACGGAAATTCAGCCGACCGAGTTGGACATGACCACGACGCTTCAGGGCCGCACGGCTCCGTATTTGGTCGCTGATGTTCGTCCTCAGGTCGCTGGCATTCTGCAGAAACGGCTCTTTAAGGAAGGAAGCGAAGTCAAAGAGGGACAAGCGCTTTATCAAATCGATCCGGCTGTCTATGAAGCCGCAGTGGCAAGTGCCAAGGCCGAGCTCCAGAGAGCTCAGGCCGTGCTGTATCAGACTCGTCTGACGGCTAACCGTTATGCACAGCTTGTGAAGACCAACGCGATCAGTAAACAGAACAATGACGACGCCCAGGCCGCTTACAAGCAGGCGCAGGCTGCAGTGGCCGCTGCTCAGGCAGGATTAAAGAATGCCCAGATCAATCTGGACTACACGACAGTTCGCTCTCCGATTACCGGGCGCATCGGCCGCTCTTTAGTCACTCCGGGCGCTTTGCTTTCCGCGCATCAGACTCAGAACATGGCCGTCGTTCAGACATTGGATCCGATCTATGTCGACGTGACCCAGTCGAGCAAAGAAATTCTCAGTCTCAAAAAAGATATCGCTGCCGGCAAACTTAAGACCAAAGGCGGCGCGATTCCTGTGACCTTAATCATGGAAGACGGGAGCAAGTATCCGCAGACAGGCGAACTCACACTGTCCGAGGTTTCCGTGGATCCGAGCACCGGCACTATCACGCTGCGCGCCGAATTCCCGAACCCGGACAACATTCTTCTGCCGGGTATGTTTGTTCGTACCGAGCTGCCTCAGGGCACGATGGAAAAAGCTCTGCTGGTTCCGCAGCGTGCCGTCATGCGCGAATCCAACGGTACGCCTTACGTTTATGTGGTTGACGACGGCAAGATCGCCATTCGCCGCTTAGTGACTCACCGCACTCAGGGTCAGGACTGGATCGTGGAAGACGGTCTGAAACCGGGCGAAAAAGTTGTCATCGAAGGTCTTCAGAGAATCCGTCCGGGCGTGCCTGTCCAGGTAGTTCCGACAATGGCCGAACAGGAACAAGCCAAGGCGGCAAAGGCTTCTAAGCAGTAAATTCAGAGGTTGATATGGCAAAGTTTTTTATTAACCGACCGATTTTTGCTTGGGTGATCGCAATTGTGATCATGCTTGCCGGCACGCTTTCGATTCTGAATCTGCCGGTGTCCATGTATCCTCAGATTGCGCCTCCTCAGGTGAGCATCTCCGCGACCTATCCGGGCGCTTCTGCTAAGACGATTGAGGATACCGTCGTTCAGGTCATTGAACAAAAGATGACCGGCTTGGACGGTTATCTGTACATGAGTTCGACCAGTGAGTCGAGCGGCCGAATCAACATTACGCTGACCTTTGCAGCCGGTACCGACCCTGACATGGCTCAGGTGCAGGTACAGAACCGCCTGTCTCAGGCTCAGTCTTCTCTGCCGGAAGTGGTTCAGCGCTTAGGCGTGACGGTGATTAAGACAACTGCAAGCTTCCTGAAGGTGATCGGTCTGACCTCTACCGACGGCTCGATCTCTGCGGCTGAACTCGGTGACTATCTCGTTTCAAGTATTCAGGAACCGCTGAGTCGTGTGGACGGTGTCGGTGAAGTCGAAGTTTTCGGTTCTGCTTTCGCGATGCGAATTTGGCTCGATCCGGAAAAACTTCACGAATACGCTCTGACCCCGGCTGACATTAAGACCGCGATTACGACGCAGAACGTTCAGATTTCTTCCGGTCAGGTCGGCGGTCTGCCGGCTGCTAAGGGTACAGCCCTGAACGCGGTTATTACCTCGAGCTCTCTGCTCGAAACTCCGGAACAGTTCGGCGCGATTTTCTTAAAGACCCAGTCCAATGGTTCTCAGGTCTTCCTGCGCGACGTTGCCCGCATTGAAAAAGGCCCGAAAATGTATGAAGCGACGGCCTTCTTTAACGGCAAACCGAGCGCAGGTCTTGCGATTAAATTGGCCTCCGGTGCAAACGCGCTGCTGACTTCCGACCTAGTCGACAAAAAAATGGAAGAGCTTTCTCACTTCTTCCCCGAGAAGTATGAGTATGTGATTCCGTTTGATACGACGCCTTTCGTTCGCATTTCCATTAAGGGTGTGATTCAGACCCTTATTGAAGCCATTGTGCTTGTTGTGCTCGTGATGTATCTGTTCCTGCAGAACTTCCGTGCGACGCTGATTCCGACAATTGCCGTGCCGGTGGTTGTGTTGGGTACATTCGGTGTATTGGGCGCGATGGGGTACTCCATCAACATGCTGACGATGTTCGCTATGGTGCTAGCGATCGGTCTGCTGGTGGACGACGCGATCGTGGTGGTGGAAAACGTCGAGCGTGTGATGGACCAGGAACGTCTTTCTCCGCATGACGCGACCGAGAAATCCATGTCGCAGATTACAGGCGCCTTGATCGGTATCGCGATGGTGCTTTCCGCCGTGTTCGTTCCGATGGCCTTCTTCGGCGGTTCTACCGGTGTGATTTACCGTCAGTTCTCCGTCACGATTGTGGCTGCAATGGGCTTGTCTGTTCTAGTCGCTCTGACGCTGACACCGGCACTTTGCGCAACGATTCTTAAACCGATCAAACACGACAAGGCCGAGAAGGGCTTCTTCGGCTGGTTTAACCGCACGTTTAACAGCGGTGCTGAAGCTGCCACCTCTTCTGTCAGCTACATGACCGCACGCTGGAAACGCTTCATCGTAATCTACGGCGTCATCATTGCCGGCGTGGTCTTCGGGTTCCTGAAAGTTCCGACGGCCTTTATGCCGGATGAAGACCAGGGTTCCCTGATGGTTCAGATCCAGCTGCCGGAAGGTTCTACTCGAGAGCAGGTTCTTCCTGTTGTGAAGCGCATGCAGGATTACATGCTCAACGATGAGAAAGATTCCGTTGAGTCTGTGATGACGGTGGTGGGCTTCAGCTTGGCCGGTATGGGCCAGAACACGGCCATGGCCTTCGTTAAGCTCAAAGACTGGAGCGAGCGTCCGAACCCCGATCAGAAAGCTCAGGCGGTTGCTGCACGCGCTAACCGGACTCTGATGAGCTGGAAGGATTCGATGGTGTTCGGTTTTGCTCTGCCCCCGGTGCCCGAACTCGGTATGGCCGACGGTTTTGACATGTATCTGCAGGATTTGAGCGGTCAGGGTCATGAAGCCCTGATGGCGGCTCGCAATCAGGTATTGGGTGCCGCCCAGAGTAATCCTCAGCTCTACAACGTTCGTCCGAACGGCAAGGAAGATGCGCCGCAGCTTCAGCTGCACATTGACTTCGCTAAAGCAGCCTCTTTGGGTGTGAGCGTAGCTTCTATTAACGACACGCTTTCGACTGCTTGGGGTTCCTCGTACGTCAACGACTTCTATGACCGCGGCCGTATTAAGCAGGTTTATGTTCAGGGCGATGAGAAATTCCGTCAGCGTCCCGAAGACTTAGACCGCTGGTACGTGCGCAACGACAAGGGCGAAATGGTTCCGTTCTCTGCGTTCTGCTCCACAGAATGGAAGTTCGGTTCCTCTCGTCTGGAACGCTTCAACGGCTTGGGTGCTGTGAATATCCAAGGTTCTCCGGCTGCAGGCTTTACGACCGGTCAGGCTATGCTGGCAATGGAAGAAATTGCTAAGGCCCTGCCGCACGGATTCGGTATCTCCTGGAACGGTATTTCCTTCCAGGAACAGCAGGCCGGATCTCAGACGGGCGCACTTTACACACTGTCTATTTTGATCGTGTTCCTGTGCTTGGCCGCGCTTTATGAAAGCTGGTCTATTCCGATTGCCGTGATCATGGTTGTGCCTTTGGGCGTGATCGGTGCGCTCGGTATGACAGGTGCCTTCGGCATGAACAATGACGTTTACTTCCAGGTCGGCTTGCTGACGACCATCGGCTTGGTCAGTAAGAACGCGATTTTGATTGTGGAATTCGCAAAAGAACTGCATGAGAAAGGCGAGTCCATCGTTCATGCTGCTGCTCACGCTGTGCGCATGAGAATCCGTCCGATTATGATGACCTCTCTGGCCTTCGGTCTCGGTGTGCTTCCGCTTGCTAAGGCAACCGGCGCCGGATCCGGTGCACAGAATGCCATTGGTATCGGTGTGTTAGGCGGTATGCTGACAGGTACATTCCTTTGTATCTTCTTTGTTCCGCTGTTCTATGTGCTCATTGTTAAGCTGTTCGGCGATAAGATTAAAAAGAAAAAACCGCAGGAAGCCCTGCAGGAGAATAAGTAAATGAAGGCATTAAAACTTACGGTTATTGCCTGTTCTCTGGCCGTCTGTGCCGGCTGCACGATGGCACCGAAATACGAAAGACCTGCCGCGCCGGTCGCGGCAACTTTCCCGACCGGAGAAGCGTACAAAGACGTGATGACCACGACGGCTCCGCTTCCTGACTGGAAAGTCTTTATCACGAACCCGAAAGCCAAGAAAGTGGTTGAAATGGCGCTCGCCAACAACCGCGATCTGAGAGTTGCGATCCTTAATATCGAAAAGGCCAGAGCCGCCTACGGTATTCAGAGATCCGCGCTGATGCCCTCTGTGGCTGCCAGTCTGCAGGAAAATGCCGGCAAAACGCCGAGGCTGATGTCGGCAACGGGAAGCAGCTACGTTTCTCACACATATCAGGCGAACCTGGCTTCTACGGCTTGGGAGCTCGACCTCTTCGGTCGTGTCAGAAGCCTGAGCGAAGCAGCCCTTCAGCAGTTCTTCTCGGCTGAAGAAAATCGTGCCGCCGCTCAGAACGCTCTGATCGCACAGGTTGCCACTTCCTGGATTAACTTAGGCGCCCAGAAAGAATTCCTGCGCCTGCAGAGAATCACGCTTCAGAGTCAGGAAGAAAGCTTCAAGCTGATGTCTGACAGCTATCGTTTGGGCGCAAGCTCCCTGCTGGAACTTGAACAGGCTCGTACGACGGTTGCGACAGCTCGCGCAGCCGTTGCGCAGTACGAACGGAGCCTAGCTCAGGCTCAGAATGCACTGAACCTTGTGGTCGGTTCTCAGGTTCCTGCGGATCTTGAACCGAACAACCTGGAAGAGGCCACGAACTACGGTGCGATTGCTCCTGCCGGTTTAAGCAGCGAGATTCTCCTGAACCGCCCGGACATTAAGGCTGCCGAACACGATCTGATGTCTGCAAACGCCAACATCGGAGCGGCTCGCGCCAACTTCTTCCCGCGCATTACTTTGACAGCCGGAATCGGTTCTTCGTCCCGCACCCTGAGCGATCTGTTTGACTCAGGTACCGGGCTTTGGACCTTTGCGCCGTCTATTTCTCTGCCGATCTTCACCGGCGGAGCGAACATCTCCACTCTGCGTCAGGCTGAAGCTCAGCAAAAGATCATGGTCGCTACCTATGAGAAGACGGTGCAAAACGCCTTCGCAGAAGTGAGCGATGCGCTCGCCACCGTCGGTACTGTGAACCGTCAGTGTGCCGCGCTTAAAGACTTGGTCAACGCGACGGAAACGGCCTATCGTCTGTCCCAAAGCCGTTATAAGAACGGTCTGGACGGGTTCCTCACCGTGCTTGAGAGCCAGAGACAAATGGTTGCTGCTCAGACGAACTACATCTCTGCCGAGAGCAATCGTCTTTCCAGCGGCGTGATGCTCTACAAGGTTCTCGGCGGCGGTTCTGTTGTCGAACCTGAAACTCAGGCAGCCGCTCAAACGGCAGCTCCGGCTGCCGATGAACCGGCTCAGACGATTCCGGTCTCGAGCGGAGGCGGCAATGCTTAAAGCTCGAGAAACCAGAGTTGAAGAGCGTAAAGAAGAAAAACGCAGCGAAAAGCGCGATCGAATCCTGCGTGCTGCGGAAGCCATCTTTTTAGACAAAGGCTTCCACGCGGCAAGCATGAACGAAATCGCGGAAGCGGCTAACGTCAGCACGCCCCATCTCTACAACTTCTATGCCAGCAAAGCCGCTTTGGCGTTGGCTGTACAGCTGAAGATGGGGCAGGAAACTTTTGATGCTCTGAAGACAGCGATGTCTGCGGGAGAAAAGAATCCGAGCTGCCAGTCGATTTTTGATTCACGTCGTTCTTCGCTGATGCTGACGATTCTGACGGAATGTACGCGCAATCCTGAAATCAAAGAAAAGATTACGGAAAACGGTGCACGTCTTCGGAAGATGATTTCGGAAGCGGGGGGTATCTCGACGGACGACCAGGAAGGGCAGTACCGCATTCTCTGCGTGATGGCTATGTACCTAGGCATGTCGATTTCCAACATCTTTACGCCGGTGGAAAACCGTGAACTGATGACGAAGATTTTGGCGCAGGCCGAAAGCTGCATTCTCCCGTTTTGCGGAGAAAAAGAGGCAAAAGCGACACAAGCCTAACGCCTAAAAGTTAAGTAAGTGTTCACATATATCCCGGGCTTGTCCCGGGATTCTTTTTGGATTTTCGGATTGGTGAGAGGTTCCAGAGAGGGCATTTTTGAGGAGCGATTCCGCTTTCAATAGTGAGAAAACGGATTTAGCGTTCTGATCAATTGTGGTAAGTTGAAGGTGTTTTCGGGTTAATTCGGTGAAGCTGGACCGTGAATATGATTCTCAAGTTGGCAGCGGCTGTCATCTGTTTTCTTCTGCTCAATGTACAAGCGAAGGAGCCGGAGGAATACACGTTTGCGATCAACTCAGCCGTGACACCGCTTTTGCATGCCGCCTTTGTAAATCAGACGATTAGGACGGTTGAGAGTGCTGTGGCGCCGGCTAAGCTCAAAGTCACGTACGTTGAACTGCCCGAATTAGAAAAGCTGATTGAAGACCATCAGGCGGACTTCTTCATTTCTACTGCCGCAACCATTCGGCGCTACCAAGATCTAGGCGCCCGAGATGTGCTGACGGCGTCTTCGCCGTTTTCTAAAAATCCCAATCGATCCGAAGGCTCGTTGTTCATTGTTAAGGCCAACCGATCGGATATCAACAGCATTGCGGACCTAAAAGACAAACGTGCGGCCGCGGGACGCCCGACCGCTTTCGGCATGTATTTGGCTGGTATGGGCGAGATTGCTGCCGACGGATATGATCCCAAAACCTTCTTTAGGTCGACTAAGTTTTACGGTCTTAATCGAGATCAGATCATCAAAGACGTTTTAAACGGAAAGGCTGATGTGGGAATACTCAGAGCTTGCTACCTTGAAGACGCCGTTAATCGAAAGGTTGTCACGACGGATCAGCTCAAGTTCATCAACCTTAAAAACGACCCGGATCATATTTGTCTGCACTCCACACGACTCTACCCGAACTGGAGTTTCGGATCGAATCCTTCTGTTCCTCCAGCCGTGCTTTCGGCGGTGGCAGCGGGTTTAATTGCTCAAAAGCCTGTTGGCATCGGCTTGTATTGGTCCGTAGCAAGCGACTACACCGCGGTAGACAATCTTCTGAAGTCTTTACGGCTCGGTTCTTACCAGCGGTTCAGTAAGGAGTGGTTCTGGCAACGGATTGTTGAATATCGTTTTTGGATCTTGAGCGCGTTGGCGGCCTTTGCCCTTTTGCTGATTCATTCTTTCATTGTCTCTCGAACCGTGAACATAAGAACTCGAGAACTCAAAGAATCGTTAAAGCGAGAAAATCGGAGTTTTAATGAAGCTCAAGAGGCGCACAGACGACTCATGAAAATGCAGCGAGCGGCCGTAGTCGGACAGATCTCCAGCTTGATTGCGCATGAGCTCAATCAGCCGTTGGCAGGAATCAAACTTTATGCTCGTACGCTTCAGCGCGCCAAAGATTCCGGAACATTGACGGAGGATAAACTGAGTACGGCCTTGGCGGAGATTCGTACTGATGCGGACTTAGCAGCCGCCATTGTCGAGCGAGTCAGAAGCTATGCCAAAGGTACGCGCAGTGAAAGAGTGTCTTCGGAAGTTTCCGAGCTCGTTAACAAGGCGGTACGAGAATTCAAACGGCAAAGCGGAGAAAGAGTTGAAGTCAACGTCACTCAAGCTCAGCCGGTCCATATTGTTGTGAATCCGCTTGAATTTGAGCTCGTGATTATTAATCTTTTGAGAAATGCGGCTCAGGCCCTTCAAGAGCTTGGCGTCTCGAATCCGAGCGTTGATTTGGAGATTAAGCGATCAGACAACAATGCGCTGATTTCGATCGAAGACAACGGACACATTGAAAAAGAAAAGATTGCGAAACTTTCTGAGCCTGCTAATTCAACGAAAGCTGACGGATTAGGGCTGGGTCTTCAGATTGTCAGAAGCATTATTGAAAATCACGGCGGGGAGAATTTTCTTTTCTCGGGCGGCTTCGGGCGGTTTGAAGGTAGAAATTAGATTGCCGGCAGAGGAGACGACAGAACAATGACAACATCTAATCCGATTATTCGCATAGTGGATGATGAAGCAGTCGTCCGAAAAGCGCTGAAGTTCCTCCTTGAGTCCGAGGGATGGATGGTCGAGGCCTATGAGAAAGGCTCTGAATTTTTGGTTGAAGACCGACCTTCTCTCATCGGCTGTCTCATTCTTGATGTCGCTATGCCGGAGATGAACGGATTGGAGCTGTACCAACGACTGCGTGAAAGAAAGTACGAGGTTCCGGTGATTTTTCTGACAGGGCATGGCGATGTGGATATGGCCGTCCAGGCGATGAAGGACGGCGCTATCGACTTCATTCAAAAGCCGATTAACGAGGAGAGACTTCTGTCAGCCGTGGCAAAAGCAGTTCGATATGACGAAACTCACAGGGGCTGGACGATTTCGGAGGAGGAAGAAAAGAAGAGATTTCAGACACTGACTTCTCGGGAAAAACAAATCTTATCGCTGATTGCGAAAGGGCTGATTAACAAAGAAGTCAGCGAGCGCCTCGGACTTTCACCGAGAACAATTGAGGTTCATCGCCAAAAAGGACTCCATAAATTAGGGGTACAGACGGTTTCGGAATTAGTGAGATTACTCTCTCACATCGAAGAAAACGCTCTTTTTTGATATTTGTCAGGGTACTTAAGTACTGCGATGCGCAAAAATTCAATTAACGAATTTCGTATCTACTAAGGAGATAAAAATGAAGAAGCTCTGCATCGCACTCGTTTCTGCACTGGCCTTCGGCATTGTTAATGCTGAAGAAACTGATCTTGTTGTCGTCGGTTCCGGCGGCGCCGGCCTCTCTGCCGCCATCATGGCCGCTCAGCAAGGCAAGAAAGTTATTGTTCTTGAAAAAATGCCGATCATCGGCGGAAACACGCTCCGCAGTGAGGGCGGTATGAATGCCGCAGGCACGCTCCAACAGCTTGAGCACGGCATCATGAACGATTCCGCCATGCGTATGAGTATGGATGCTCAGAAGGGTGGCCACTATCTCAACAATCCTGAGCTGACGCTGACTCTGGCTGAGAACGCCAAAGATGCCGAAGCTTGGCTCCTCTCCTTAGGCGCTCCTTTCTGCCATCGTATGGGTCGCGGCGGCGGACAGACAGCTGCCCGCGGTCACGGACCTTGCGACGGTTCTGCAGTCGGACAGTCAGTGATGAAGGTTCTTTACGGTACAGCTAAGAAGATTCCGACGATTGAAATTCGTCCGCTTAATCAGGTCACAGAGCTTTTGACCAAAGACGGTAAGATCTCCGGCGTGAAGGTCGAAGCAAAAGGCAAAGACAAGAAAGACTACACGATTGATGCCAAGGCTGTGGTGCTGGCTACCGGAGGATTCGGTGCAAATGCCAAGCTGATTTCTTCTTTAAGGCCGGAATACAAAGGTTTTGCTACAACGAACCAACCGGGTGCATTGGGTGAAGGTTTAGACTTGGCTAAAGGCGTTGGTGCAACTTTCGTTGATTTGAGAGAGATTCAAGCTCACCCGACTGTTGTTCCTGTTAAAGGCATTCTGATTTCTGAATCCATGAGAGCCCGCGGCGGGTACCTCGTCAACAATGAGGGCAATCGCTTTGTGAATGAACTTCAGCCGCGTGACGTCGTTGCCGCTGCTGTATTGGGTCAGCCGACAGGCAAAGCATGGCTCCTCATCGATGACAAACTGGTTAAGTCCAACAAGCTGGCTGCCGGTTATGTTTCTCAGGGTTTGATGGTTTCCGGCAAGAACGTTGACGAATTAGCCAAAGCCATGGGCGTTCCGGCTAAGAATCTTAAGGCCACAATGGATCAGTACCACAAGGCCTTCGAGACTAAGAAAGACGACGCTTTCGGTCGTCCGGAAATGGTCACAGCCAATAATGTTTGGCCGATGTATGCCGTTCAGATTACTCCGGCTATTCACCACACTATGGGCGGCGTGAGAATCAACAAGAACGCAGAAGTGATCGGCGTGACGGCTAAACCGATTCCCGGACTCTACGCTGCCGGTGAAGTCACAGGCGGTGTCCACGGCGGTAACCGTATCGGCGGAAACGCCGTTGCCGACATCATCACCTTCGGCCGCATTGCCGGTGCTAATGCAGCCAACTACATGGCTAAGTAATAAGTTTTACTCTTGAGTTAACAAAACGCCCTTCGGGGCGTTTTGGCGTTTAAAGCGGTCCCAGATGAAAGTTACAGGGAAATAAGAATTTCATCGCAGCTATCCAAGCCGAGCAAACTTCTAATCAAATCATCTTCAGTCCAAGAGCGTTCAGTTAGCGCTTGTGCAGAAATCAACAATTCAGTGTCGTCCCGATGCGGATCGGCATCGAGAGTGATTGGCTTGACCGGACAGAGACGAAAGCCTCGTTCGGGATACCCGTAGACAAAGCTTTTCATCTCCAAACGCCTTGTAATGGAATATGAACGCAACAATAGAAACGTGCAACGGCGGGGGTCGTTCATGATTAAATATGTCGGGCTTGAGAACTCGTGACTTAAAAACTCAACCCAGTCGAACAGGAATAAAGCTAAGCCTTGTGGGTATGCAATTTTGAAGGAGCTGATCTGCCATTCCCTTAATGACGAGTCTGTTTCTTTTAAAATTTTCTCGGCAAGGCCTTTATACGCCGAGTATTCGAATTTAAGAAAAACTGCAGGGCAGTGCTGAACTAAGTATTTAAGACGGTTTCCGGCATATTCATCATCTTTGATGTACACATGAGACCAACCGGTTATGTTGAAAGCGTATGTGCAGCTCATGCGAGTTCTCCGAATAACTGTTTGTATTTTCAGTCTATTCAGGGGCGCGAATTTAATTGATGCGGCTTTTCAACGGCTTCTCTATACGGTTAAGGACGATCACAAAAATTCTTCGGATTCACTAAGAGATTCCCCCTCTCTACACGATCTTAAAGATCGGCGATAATGGTCGGATTATTTGAACAGTAACAAGGAGAATAAAGTTGCTTACTGAAAACGAGTTGATTAAGTTCCGTCGTGAACTCCATTCCTATCCCGAAACCGGCTGGTGCGAATTTGTCACGACCCACAAGATCGTTGAAAAGCTTCGCAGCTTCGGTTTGGATCCGATCTATGGCCGTCAGGTCATCAATCCCGAGTTTGTTGCAGGCCGAAATCCTGCCAAAGTCGAAGAAGCTAAGAAAGCAGCTTTAGAAAAAGGAGTCCCGCCGGAATTTATCGAATCCATGCAGGACTACACCGGTGTCGCCGCTATTTTCGAAACCGGTCGTCCCGGCCCTGTTCTGGCAATTCGTTTCGACATGGACTGCGTTGACGTTGATGAGGCTCACGAAGCCGGTCACCGCCCGTTCGACGAAGGCTGGGCAAGTACAAATCCGGGCCATATGCACTCCTGCGGCCATGACGGTCATACAACGATGGGTATCGCTGTCTGCAACTGGATTCAGGAAAACTTAGACCAGTTCTGCGGAACCATCAAAGTTGTCTTCCAGCCTGCTGAAGAAGGCGTTCGCGGTGCACGCCCGATGACTGAAACCGGTATTTTTGACGACGTCGATTTCTTCTTCGGAAACCACCTCGGCTTTAACCTGCCGACAGGCACGATTTCTCCAGAACCCGGCGTTTTCTTGGCCTCTACCAAGCTGGATGCCACATTTACCGGCGTTGCCGCTCACTCCGGCGCTGATCCTCAGAAAGGTAAGAATGCCCTGTTAGCAGGCGCAGCTGCTGCTTTGGCGATCCACGGCATTACTCGTCCGATCGGAGAAGTGACTGCTTTGAACGTCGGAACGTTAGTTGCCGGTCAGGGCCGTAACGTTGTCGCTCCGAACGCCTTCATGCAACTCGAAGTCCGCGGTGAAACCGAAGAACTCAACGCATACATGCGTGACCAGGCAATCCGTAAGATTAAAGCTTCCGCCGATATGTACGATTGCCAGGTCGATATCGTCAAAGCCGGCGAAGCCACTGAATTCAAACCGGATCAGGAAGCGATCGATCTTGCTTACATCGCCGCAAGAAATGTGATGACCGAAGAGCTCGCCAAACCGCTCGGCCTGAAGTTGGGCAGCGAGGATTGCACGATCATGCTTCGCAGAGTCCAGCAGCACGGCGGTAAGGGCACTTTCGTCGTGTTCGGCTGCCGTACATCTGCCGGCCATCATCAGAGACTCTTCGACTTTGACGAAGATGTGATCGGAATCGCTTTGCGCTTCTACCAGAACCTGATTCCGATGATTGTCGGCATCAAGTAATTCGGTTTGAAAGTCAGCTGATTTTCAAAAAACTAATTAAAAACCGCCGTGAGGATTTAACGATCTTCCGGCGGTTTCTTCTATGAAGCGGGATTAGCGATTTCTTTCGCGTCGATCGCGAACGGCATGAGCCAAGGAGGTGATGACCTTGACCGTGTCATCCCAGCCGATGCAGGCATCTGTGATGGACTGACCATACTTCAGTTCTTTTTCCTTGCCTTTAACGAGAGGCTGGTTGCCTTCGACCAGGTTGGACTCGATCATGACACCCATGATGTTGTAGCTTCCGTCGCCGATCTGTTTGCAGATACAGTCAACCACATCAATCTGTTCTTTGTGCTTTTTGTGGCTGTTGGAGTGGCTTGCGTCAATCATGACGGAGGGCGGAAGGCCCGCGGCTTTCAATGCTTCGCAAACTTTAGCTACGCTCTCGGCATCGTAATTCGGAGCTTTGCCGCCACGGAGGATGACGTGGCAGTCTTCATTGCCGCCTGTGACCACGATGGCGGAGTGGCCGCCTTTGGTAACGGACAGGAAGACATGTTCGTTTGCTGCCGCTTTGATGGCGTCAATCGCGATCTTGACGTTGCCGTCAGTGCCGTTCTTGAATCCGACTGGGCACGAAAGACCACTGGCTAATTCGCGATGCACCTGACTTTCAGTAGTTCGGGCTCCGATCGCGCCCCAGGAGATCAAGTCTGCGATGTACTGCGGCGTGATCATATCGAGATATTCGGTACCGGCAGGAACACCCAATTCGTTGATCGTTAAGAGGAGCTCACGGGCTAAGCGGAGGCCGTGGTTGATATGGAAGCTGCAGTCCAAGTCCGGATCATTGATCAGGCCTTTCCAGCCGATGGTGGTGCGAGGTTTTTCGAAATAGACTCGCATGATGATCTCAAGGTCATCGGCAAAATGACGACGCAGTTCAGCAAGTTTCTCCGCATATTCTTCGGCAGCGGCCGGATCATGGATGGAGCAGGGTCCGACGATGACAAGAAGGCGGTCGTCCTTACCGTGAATGATGTCGTGTGCAGAGTGACGTGCGATGTGTACCGTCGAAGACGCGAGTTGCCCGCAAGGGAATTCGCGAATGAGGTAAGACGGTGGTGTCAGTTCTCTAATTTCTTTGATTCTGAGGTCGTCGGTTGTGTAAGGCATTTTGTTTCTCCGTTATGGCGTCCGTCGGGATTGAGGCTATAAAAAACCGCCGTGTCCCGAAGGAGCGGCGGTTAAGTAGTGTTGTGTGATCTTAGATGCGAGCCGTCACAGCCCTACCTTCCGCCGCGGACGGAAAGTAAAAGCCGTAAAAGTAAAACTTAGAAGCGAACATCTTTTGATACTTGCTTGTAAAAAGGTACGAAGAATAATTTACCGCATTTTTTTCGTTCTAACGAAACTTCTTTCAGAATTTATTTCATGAACAAGAAAATCGTTGAGTGATAGAAAACGGGTGCTGAGAAGAACAGCATTTCCATTCTGTCTAATGCTCCGCGGGTCAGCATCATGCTGGTGTCCAAGCGGACGGCACCGAGCGAGCGCTTAACAGAGGACATAACCAGCGCACCCAGCGTTCCGGAAACAATGATCAGCAGGGACATAAGAGGAGCCTGCCAAGCACGGAAAGGAGTCATCCAGAAAAGTGCAGAACCCATGATCAGAGCGCCGATACTTCCGATGATGATGCCTTTGTATGTCTTGTACTGATTACTCCAAGTCGGTTTGCCGCCCCAGATGGCAGAAGCCATGATCTGGAAAAGGTCCGCGAAATACAGCACCAGCAGGAAGTAAAGCATTAGAAGCAAACCGCTGGAATTAAATCTCGTGAGATTCAAGGTGGCGATGGCAGGTGCATGGCTGACGCAGAAAATGGCCAGCATGATGCCCCACTGTACCTTAGCAACGCGATCTAAGAAGCGGTCGGTATCTTTGGCCAAGGCCATAACGACCGGCAGAGTCAGGAACAAGTAGACCGGGATAAACAGAGAAAAGAGACCGATCTCTTCATATCCTAGAAGAATGTACTGAACGGGAATTGCGATATAAAACGCAATGATCAAAATGACGTGGTCATGGCGCCGGGTCGGAGTCAGCGCAATGAATTCTCGCAGCGCAAAGAAGGACGCGAAAGCAAAGAAAAGCAGCAGCGCGGCTTCGCCGAGACAGAAAGCAATCGCAAATACAATGAGTAGGGGCCAGGAGGCGCGAACGCGGGAGTTAACAACACGAAGGTTGTTGAGTCTTGCTTCGTTTCCTTGAGCACGAGAGACCAGCCAGTTGCCGATAATCGTACCGATGGCTGAGAGAACGATAAGAACGCCCAGAATTGTGAAGTAGGCTTCTTGAGTGGAAAATCCTAAACGCATATTAGAGCTCCCTGGCTAAACTGATGACGGCCGTTCTGGCTTTCTCTAAGAACTCTTCTTTAGAGTCATCGACAGAGTGCGGAAGAGGTGCGCCGAATCTTACGGAGCACATAGTCGGGACGGGCAGGAGGGCACCTTTCGGCATTGAGCGGTGCAGGTTTTCCAAGTAAACGGGGATGAGTTCGACCTCGGGGAACTCTCTCATCAAGCGCCAAATGCCGCTCTTAAAAGGTCCGGGCAACGGCTGCGGAGAACGTGTGCCTTCCGGGAAGATGATGAGCGAGGAGCCTTCGCGCAGAGCCTGACGCATCGGATCCAAGGGATCGGAGTTTTCTGTCCGGCGCCGGTCGACAAGGACGACGTTTAATTCATCGACGGCAATTCTGCGGCGAATTCCGCTTTGCCAGTAATCGCGAGCAGCAACCGGTCGAGTAAGCGGACGCAGGGAGCGAGGGAGAGCAGACCAAATCACAATGGTGTCGAGGTGGCTCGAGTGATTGGCAAAATAAATTCTTTGAATTTTTTCGGGTTTGCACCCGATCCACTGAGGATATGCGCCGACCAACAGACGCGTCAGCCACACCATCGGTGTCATGAACTTAAATGCGTGTTTCACGTTTCTTCGTTTTTCAATACTTAATTTGGTAATTATGCCTCCAATGCCGGCGTGTATGTTGCTTCCAAATTTGACGGAACTTCTCAGGGCAGATGGGTGTTCGCAGGGTATTTCTAAGGATTTTGCTGAAATGCCGTGTGTTTTAAGGATGGATATAGTGTTCGCAGAAATCCTCAGCCTGAATTTAACAATGTTGAAACATTAAGGAAATTAACGAGATTTCAATGAACAATTAAGGCGAACTAAGACACGTTTCTCTGGTTCAAGGAGCCAATAGTTTTCCTCGGCTCCTCGGGAAGATGCACCTAAGTTTTTTCCTCTAATGCGTCTAACAGTTTAATAATCTCGGCAATATTCGAGGCGTTTAGTTTCTTGCAAGCGGAAATCCTGTGGTTTTCAACCGTTTTTTCGCTAAGCCCCAGCCTCTCGGAAATTAGCTTGCTCGTAAGGCCTTGCTTTACCAACATGATAATTTGACTCTCTCTGTCGGATAGGCGCGACAGCTTTTCGTTTATTTCTGCCGGGGAAAGGTAAAGCAGCGGAGAAGCTTTCTTTGCGGATAAAAGACAGTATTTTTCAATCAGTTCCAGCAGCCTAGCTGAGTCCACCGGCTTCTGTAAAAAATCGACCGCACCCTGCTGCATGGCATGTACGGCCATTTCTATGTCACCGTGTCCCGTCAAGAAAACGATCGGAATTTGATAATTTCTTTCATTTAGAAGCTGCTGAATCTCCAGACCAGACTTGTCAGGCATCCGAACATCCAGGATCAAGCAGCCGGGAACGCTCGGGCTGTCATCAGCTATGAAAGCAGCACACTTTTCGTAGACTTTGGCATTCCAGCCGTTTGCACGCAGCAGAAAGCTTAGGGACTTCCGGATGTCAGGGTCGTCGTCAACAATTCTAAGAACGCATCGTTTTTTAATTTCTGGGATGAAATTTCTTTTCATGTTCTATCTCTTGACCGGAAGGGTAACCACGACCTTAAGACCGTGAGGCTGAACCCTGTAAAAATTAATTGAGCCGCCGTGTTTCTCAGCAGTAGTTTTTACAATCTGGAGACCTATGCCCATACCGTCGTTTTTTGTGGTTTTAAACGGCACTCCCAAGTCTTCAAACTGAGTGTCAGAAAGTTTGGGTCCGTTGTCCTCGAAACAAATTTTGATTTCGGCGTCTTCTTCTGTCAGCGATACCGATATTTTGGGTTTTTCGACGGAAGGGGACTTAACGGCAAACTCCGCATTTCTCATTAAGTTTAAGAAGAGCAGTTCAAATTCCCACCGGTTTGCGAACAATCGGCAGTTCGGTGCGATCGAATTTACAACCACTATTCCCTTCAGAGACAGGGAATAGTTCTTTAGAAAGCTCGAGAGCAGGTCAGATAGGTTCAGATCTTCAGAGCTGATGTTTTTGCTATGGCTAAAGTTTCTGATTTTCTGAATAATGTCACCGGCTTTTTGATTTTGTTTCTTCAGTTCTGTGATGACTTCTTTCAACTCTTCGGGGTTGCTCCATTCTGTTTTGAGAAGTGCTTCTAATCCGTCCAGATAAAAACGAGAACTAGCCAAGGGCTGCCTTAATTCATGAGCCAGAATCGAACCCAGCTGATTTAAGGTTCCGAGCCTTTGAAGCGCTTCGTTGCGTTCTTGGAGTTTTTTAGATTTTTCGTTTAGAGCGGTTATCCGGCCAATGGAGGCCCTCAATTGAGAAGTCCGTCTTTTTACGAGTACGTCGGTTCTCCAGCTATGCAGCGCAAGTCCGAGGATGGAGAAAAGTAAGATAAGCAGGAAGGGCCAAAATTTTTCTAAGAAACGAGTGACGGTCCAATCTCGCAGATATCGATAAGGTCCGATCTTTAGACTTTTTTGAAGCTCGTCTATGGAGCTGAAGTCGGTCGAAACGCTCCAGTACATACCATTTTTCGGCCCCAGCGAAAGTACGGTTTTAGTTATTTCTCGAGAGAGCTCAGGAGCAAGCGCCCGTGTAGAGGCAAGAGTCCATCCGGGATAAAGAGGTGTAGAGCGGGAACATTTGTCCTTTATCTGAGAAAGAACCGTATAACGGGATTGCTCCTCAGGATGTGCTGCCAAATAGTCTTCTAAATAGCAGTGTTTGAGAATTATTGCGTCAACTTTCCCTTGGTTAAGAAGGTTAAACGCCTTTTCTGACGCATTTTTCGGACCGGTGAAGTGAACAGAGTTGAAAAAATTTTCCCAATCGTATCCAAGCTTCTCCAGTTCTCCGGCAACGAAAAGGTATCCGGGATACGCTTCAGGAGAAAGGGCGGAGATGTTTTTCTTTTTAAGGTCGGCGAGGCTTGAGTAATTTGCATTGATCAAAGAGATGACGGCGGAAGCCTCCGTGTGGTTGGGATCCGGGTATCTGTTTGTTACGATCGATGCGATTTCTCTGGCTCCGTCTGTGACAGCGGATCTATAGAAACCAGAACTCGAAATAAACAAATCGATGCTTTTTGTTTTTATTGCACTGACCAAGCCTTTTGTCGAGAAACGTTTACTGCTGACGGAGCAGTAAGGCAGCTTTTTCTTTAGAGCAGAAATGGTCTCAAGAATTAACGGTTCTTGATTTGATGGAGAAGCATAAGTGATGATGCCGATCTTCAGAGAACAATCGCCTTCCGCGGCCGAAACGTTTAACGCAGCAGCCAGCAGAAGTGCAGTTGTTAAGCCTATTGTTTTCATGGGGAGATCCGATCTCATGAAATGATATTTGATCTCAGAGATCGGATTCCATAAGGTTAATTACTAAACCGTCGCTAACGGTGAATTATTGCCACTTTTCAGTTTTGGCAGCCTGTCTTCCGGCGATTCTTCCGAATACAAGACATTCGGCGATGTTGCTGGACCCCTGATAGATAGTGCCCCAGATAGACCCCAGTTCACCGGCGCAGAACAGATGCGGAATAGGTTCGTCCAATGCGTTCAATACCTGAGCATTAATGTTGCGTTTTGGGCCGCCCTGAGTGTTAAGAAGGGCAGGAACTAATTCAACTGCATAATAGGGGCCGTTTTCTATTGGAGTAGACAAAACACGGGCCTCAATACCGGCTTGTTTTTCTTTCTCGGTTAAAGCCTTCTTCATTCTTCTTCCGAAGTTTGTGTCGCTGCCGTTCTTAACATCAGTATTCCATTGAGCTACTGTCTTTTCCAGGTTCTCCGCGGGCACATTGATTAAGGAGGCAAGTTCTTTGAGGGTGGAAGCCTTTTTTACAATTCCGGCTTCGATTTCTTTCGCACAATCTTTATCCCACTTGTATCCCTCAATAACGGTTGCATAACCGAATCTTTGGTGAGTAAGAGGAGCTGCCAATCGTGCCTGTTCATCAAATATGGCATAACACGGGATTGCCGGATAACGGTGACCGACAGCGTCGAACTTATTAACTCCATAAAGAGCAGAGTGGAAATCAAGGTCTCCCTCGTTTGTGAAGCGCTTGCCATCCTGATCGACCCAAATATAGCCTGTGGTGAGCGGGTACCACAGTACTTTTGTCTTAAGTCCGGGGACGGTCATTCCCAGCGGGCAGGAGTAGGCGTTCATATGCCACAGCTTTGCACCGACGGCTTGAGCCATTTTCATACCGTCACCGGTGTTTCCGGGATTTCCGAGACCTGCGACTTTAGTTCCCTGACAGTAATTCTGAAGAGACTCTCGGTCATATTCATATCCTCCGGTCGTCAGAATGACGCCGCGGTTTGCTTTAACATTTACATCCTTGCCGTCTTTTCTAACTTGGACACCTACAACGATATTGTCTTTTTTGAGGAGTTTGACCGCGGGTGCGTTGTACCAGACTTCGGTGCCTTGTTTATCGATGACATTTTTGAGCGCATTAAAAAGATTCATGCCACCTGTTTTAGGTCCCTTTACAGCATACTTCACAATAGTTTCCGAACGAGGAAGCTGCGGGAAGTTAGCATTGCCGGCCTTTCTAAGTTGAATTGAGTTGTCGAGGACCTCGAAATATTCCCTTGTCTTTACAGCTTCGTTACAGAACGCACGAACGAGCTCTTCTTCGAGATCACTGTCGGATAACGTGAAAGTTTCTTTGAGATAAACAAATGCGTCATCGGCATTTTTCGGGATGATAAATCCGCCGCCGGCGCAGGCAGTATTACCGCCGCCTTGAGGCATTTTTTCAAGAATTAACGTTTTTGCACCGCCCTGAGCTGAAGCGATAGCGGCAGCTGCACCTGCTCCGCCGAAACCAACGACAACAACATCGGTTTCTTTATCCCACTTGGTATTTGGACTAATCTCCTGTGCAAAGCTATGTGCAGCCGGAGCAAGGGCTACAGGTGCTGCTATCAGAGACTTGAGGAAAGATCTGCGTTTGGTCATTTAATTCTCCTTGGATGAATAAAGGGTTATGGTGTTTTGAGTTCGTCGCTGTAAGTGAGGCCATGGCATTGAGTACAAATCAGCTTCGGTTTTGCATGCCCGCTGTGACAGCTGGAGCACTCAATTTCTCCCAGGTGAGTGTCGTGCGGATTTGTGTCCAGCGATGCCGTCTTTTTGATCAACTGTGGGTAGCTGCCGTGGCACTTGAAGCAATCTTGAGAAGTCGACCGGTTTGAGGGATTGCCTTCTTTATGACAAGCCTTACAGTCAACATTTCGTTCGGCATGGCGCTCGGCTAAATTTTTAGCTTGGAGGCTGCTTGCTCCGATACAAAGGAACGCTGAAGCTAACAGCAGGATGAGTTTTCTAGTGTTCATGATTTCTTCATGGGTTTGAGGAGGCGATGGAGAAATCATATTTTTGGTCGCCCACTAGTGGCTTTGATTTAAATCAATAAACAGTGATTTTTTGGATGCTTAACGTTCGAGACTTTCTCTTAGTTGTAAGGAGCGGCTCGAACGGATTTCAGAAAATCAGATAGTTCAGATAGGTTTCTGAGGTATGTGAAAAGCGATTGCTGGAGTGCTTTATTTGCAGCAAAAATGATGATTCCCAAGAAGTTTCGGAAAACCGACCTGCTATAGCGGGTTTACAGTCATTAATTGGTCGAGCTGGGGCTGGTCAAAATCTGAAAGTTCCCTGAAGGCGTCTATTAACCTGGGCGAGACCACTCCGCTTAATTCCTCCTTTAAGGCATTAAGAGCTAAGGAGGTCGCGTCTGTCGGCGTTGTTTTGCGAGTTATCAAATAGATTGTTCTCTGCTTATCAAATAAAGGTACAACTTTTATATTTTTTAGGAGATGTTCGGCTCCGAAAAAGCAAATAGGCTGGGTCATGCACCACCCAAAGTTTTGAGCCACCAATTCCAGTTGGAGTTCAACGCCGTCAACCCTGTACTTTCGAACAAAAGAATAGCCCGAAGCATCCAGAAGAGAGGTAACGGCGTGAGGAGAAAATGAAAAATTGGGATGGACTATGACAGGGTAACCCATCAAGGAAAGTTTTCGGAATAGTTCCTTATTTGATGTCGCGGCTGAAAAATCGACAGATCTAGGATAGGCAACCAGGATGGGTTGAGTAAGCACCGGAATGCTTACAGTGTTTGCTAGCTGAGAGCCGTACCAAGAGGTGTACATATCTATTTTCTTTTCAAAGAAAAGCCTTTCCAATTCCCAAACAGAACCGAAAGTTAACGTCAAGGAGTGACAGTTTTCTCTTATTCGAGAGCAGAAACCTTTTCCTACGCTTCTGAATAGCGATTCAATGAATCCAATGGAAACAGAGCTTTTTTGATTAGAAACCTCCTTGAATCGGAACATCAGGTCATTCAATTCCTTTCTTTGCTCACAGAGAAGCTGGTACAGCTCAAGGCCTCTGTTCGTAATCCGCAACGGTCTTGTGGAACGATCCAGCAGCTCTGTTCCGATTGCACCTTCAAGCTCAGACATTGCCTGGCTAACAAAGCCCTTTGATAAACCTAATAGGTCGGCGGCTCTTGAGATCGAGTTGGTTTCGACGACCTTCAGAAAAATTTCCGAGTGCTTTAAAACCGTTTCATTCATTTTTGTAGTTTCGAACATGAAGTTTTGCCATACTAAACTTAAATGAGGCAACCTATCGCGATTCATAAAATTCTTTTCATTCTTAAATCTCTAAGGAGTTAAATAATGAAAAGGCGTGTTTTCCTCTCTCTTGCTGCTTTATCGTTGCCTGCAATTTCTGTGGCCAAAGAGACATCAAGTAAAAAGGTTTGGAAATACCAAACGCAAGTGCTTGTGGTTGGAGGCGGTTTTGCTGGACTGTCCGCGGCAGTAGCGGCATTGCGTGCAGGTAAGAAAGTTATTTTGATCGATAAAAGACTTTGGCTCGGCGGAGACGGAGCGCTCTCGTCAGGTATTTTTTACGCTGCGGATACCGAGCTGCAGAAGAAAGCTGGCATAAAAAATGTCAGTAAGGATGATTACTGGAAGCAGATCTGCGCCGGAACCGATGACGAACCCTTGGCCAAGGTACGGGATAACTCCAGAAACTCGCCGGTTTACTTTGGAGTACCGAAACATAACCCTGATGTCCTTCGACGGGTGTCGGACAATACAACGAACGTTATTAAATTCATCAGCGATTATGGAATCGAATTCCTTCCGCTAAACCCGGCAAAACCTTTCCAACTGCCGATGTTAAAGAAGTCTGTTCAGCAGTTCCCCGCCAAAATGATTGAAGAGATCAAAGGCAAAGGCGGACAGATACTGTTGAATACAAAGGCTTTAAAACTGATTACTTCTGAGGGGCGTGTCATTGGCGTTCAGGCCGAGCAAAAAAATCAGACTTTTGATATCAAGGCCGATGCGGTTATTCTAGCCACAGGCGGGTTCTTAGATAACAAATATCTGATGAAGAAATACAAGGGCTTCTGGTCTGCAGCGCCGGCCGCCATAGGAGCTGTTGGCGAGAAGAGGGCCTTTGATAGAACCGGTGACGGCATCATGATGGGGCGTGAAATCGGAGCCGCGCTGGAAGACATGGAGTCGATGCCGAAATTAGCAGGGCGGATGGAAGTCGGACGTCCCTTTATTTCTTGGACAATTTTTGATGTTGAACCGGCGTTTTTCGTTTCTCCAAAAGGAAAAAGACTGTTGGACGAACACGTCGGAAGATATGCGGGCTGCAGCTTAGCGCTTATGAGAGAGAAAGAGCCGTATGGATTCGTTGTGTTTGGCTCTGAGACATTTAACGGAAAGAACAAAGGACGTTTTAACCTTGAGAAAGGTCTTCAGGAAGGAAGTATCTTCCGCGGAGACTCTCCTGAAGAGTTGGCTAAAAAGGTGGGCATTTCTCCCGAAGAATTTAGCAAGACATTTAATCGCTTCAATCATGATGCGGCAAACGGAAAAGATACGGAATTCGGAAGAAAAGATCCGTTATTCCGTCCGCTTAAAGCTCCGTACTATATCTCGACGAAAGGCTATCCTGGAGCCTATAAGACGGAGGGTGGGCTAGAAGTCAATGAACGCTTGCAGGTGTTACGAGCAAAGGACGATAAACCCATAAAGGGGCTGTATGCCGCAGGCTCAACATGTGGCTCAATTACTGCAAGAATTAATGACGCGGTATCGAGCGGCCTGCTGGCCGGAGCAGAAGCTGCGGGCAGTGTGAAGTGAGGCTTTGAGAGCAGACCTTTCCAGCTGAAAACACCCAGCCCTCTTAATTATCCTGAGATAGTTAAGGGGGCGTTTATTTTCTGATTCGAAAGGAGAATACTTCGACCGTTAGACGGCCCGTTAATTTGTCGGTTTTGGACACAGGAGCTCGTGCAAACGATCCATCGCACTCTTCTCTCTAATCGGTCTGAACTTCGGATCAAAGGTCGTGGATTTGATCTGTTTTCCTTTGCCGTCCAATTCCGGATAGGTGACAAGCGCAATCGGTGAATAGATTTTCGCCAAGCAGTCCATACTGAACTGAACCTTTGCGGATTTCGAGTCAGGTGTGTAACTGTGGTTCTGAAGCGTCCAGAACTGCAGTTTGTCGCCTTGTTTCCGCATGCCGGTTTTGATGAGATACATATCATTCGTGACCTGCGTCGTGTTGTGTCCGGCAATGATCGGCGGGATGAAAAGCGGAACCGGAATATTTGATCCGGCAGGTGTTGCGTTTTGACGAGCATTTAAACCGCGAATCGCAGGATTTACCGGCGCAGGCCGGTAGGTTCTCGGAGGAGGAGTATAGGACCGGTGCGGACGAATAGTGGTTCTACCGCCGAGGCGGACTGCCTGAGCGTCCGTTGCTAATGATAAGAGACAGATTGAGGCGCAAAGGCCGATGAAGAATTTGTTCATAGCTGCAGAACTTTTGAGGTTGAGGTTTTCTCTTCATTCTGCGCTTAAGGATGTGGAAGAAACAGACGACAAAACCCGCATATCTTCTGACCTCGGTTTGTGCTTCCGAACTCAGAATTTTCTCATTGGCTACAAAGAATTGTCGAGATCGGCGAGACTGAAGTCTACCTAGTTCGCCGTGCCCCCGACGGTGAGCCCATCAATGCGGAGCGTCGGCATGCCGACACCCGTTGGTACGTGCTGTCCGTTCTTACCGCAGGTGCCGCAGCCTCGGTCTAATTCAAGGTCGTTGCCGACCATGACAATTTTAGTTAGAGCGTCCGCGCCGTTGCCTGTGAGTGTGGCGCCTTTGATCGGATCGGTTAATTTACCGTTTTCGATCAGCCAAGCTTCACTCATGCTGAAGACGAAGTTACCGTTCGTAATGTCGACCTGACCGCCGCCGAAGTTGGAGGCGTAAATGCCGTAATCGACGGAAGAAATAATCTCCTGAGGATCAGATTCGCCTTGGAGCAAATAAGTATTGGTCATTCGCGGCATGGGCAGATAAGCAAAACTTTCTCGACGTCCGTTGCCGGTGGTCTTTTGCTTCATAAGACGTGCGCTTGTTTCATCGTGCATGAAACCGCGCAGAATGCCTTCATCGATCAGCGTGGTGCAATGTGTTTCATTGCCTTCATCATCAATTGTGAGTGAGCCGCGGCGTCCGGCTATCGTGCCGTCGTCGACAACCGTCACAATCGGAGAGGCGACCCGCTGTCCGACCTTGCCTGTGAAAACGCTTGTGCCCTTGCGGATGAAGTCGGCTTCCAAGCCGTGTCCGACAGCTTCATGGATCAGCACTCCGGGCCAGCCGTTGCCTAGCACGACGGGAATACTTCCCGCCGGCGCCGGACGGGCATCTAAGTTGCGTACGGCAGCGTCGACCGCCTCTCGCGCATATTGTTCAATGACTTCTTCGTTATAGAGATCTAAGGCGAATCGGCCTCCGCCGCCGGCCTGTCCTTGTTCTTTCTTGCCGTCTTTTTCAGCGATAACGCCGAGGTTCACGCGAACCAGCGGTCGAATGTCGCCGATTAAAGTGCCGTCCATCTTCGCGATCAAAATCGTGTCATGCGAAGCGCCCACCGAAGTCGTCACCTGCGTGATCAGAGGAGAACGGCTGCGGGCATGTGCGTCCAGAGATCTAAGCAGTTTGATCTTGGCGCCGGTATCTGCCGCCTCAATCGGATCCACGGCGCGATAAAGAACTTTCGGTCCATCTTTAGGCGTAACGTTTACCGTGACTTGGTTGTCCGTGGCCTGCGCAATGGCGCGGACGGTTCTGACCGCTTCAAACAAAGATTCGCGGGAAATTTCTTCCGAGTAGGCCAGCGCGGATTTCTCGCCGCAGACGGCACGAACGCCGACGCCCATGTCCGTGTTGTAATGACCGGTTTTAACAATGCTTTCTTCAAGCACATAGCCTTCGGAGACCGAGCGCTGGAAATAGAAATCGGCGTAGTCGATGTCGTAGCCGCTGAAAAGCGCAAAAGCATCTGTAATGTCTTTTTTAGAAAGACCGTTGCGGTACAGCAGAGTCTCGATGGCGACAGAAGTATTGTTATTTGTCATATTCAACGCGATTGTTCAGGGCCGGTAAAAGAGCTCTGACTTGACGAAGGAAGGCTGGGTCTACGTCTGCGAAGCAAACGCCCGTTTCATGTCCGTTGAGTTTGCTGATCACGGTGCCCCAGGGATCGACGGCGCAGGAGTGCCCCCAGAAAGCACGCCCGCAGGAAGAGCGTCCGGCTTGTGCGGCGGAAACTACGTAGCTTAGGTTTTCGATAGCTCGTGCACGCAGCAAAACTTCCCAATGCGCCTTTCCGGTGTTTGTGGTGAACGCAGCCGGGAGGAGGAAGCAGTCGATGCCGCTCTGACGGCGGAAAAGCTGCGGGAAACGGAGGTCGTAGCAAACGGCCAGGCCGATTCGGATATCTAAGCCGTTGTCTAAGGGAAGGTTGAAGGAGACGGTCTTGTGGCCTCCGACGTAGAGTTCCGACTCGTCGTAGCGTTCTTGCTGTCCTTCGTAAGAGAAAAGATGAATCTTGTCGTAGCGTGCAGCTTCCTGACCGAATGCGTCGTAGACCAGCATGGTGTTGGTTACGCGGTGCGGATCCTCTGATTTAAGAGGAATTGTGCCGGCAGCAATCCAAATACCTAAAGACTTAGCAAGTCCGGACATAATCCTTTGAACGGGGCCGTCCTGGTACTGCTCTGCAAGACAAAGTACATCCTTGGGATCGTTGCTCATGATCGCAAACATTTCAGGCAGCAGCGCGAGGTTAGCTCCCTCCCGAGCGGCTTTGCGGATGAGAGATTCTGCGATCTGGACGTTGGCTCCGATATCGGGACCGGAAGTCATCTGGCATGTGGCTATGCGTAACATGGTTCTTAATGCTTAATCTTGGTGACGACCGGATCCGACCAGGTACCGGTCACTTGGTATTCAAAGGAAAAGAGCTTACTTAAAGGATCCTTGAAAATCAATTGGGCCAGGAAACTGCCGATGCCGACGATCGGGTTTGCAACCGCGAGAGCCACAGACGCCCCTGCCGCATTGATGTCTGGCAGAACCAATAGGTGCAGATTCTCCGTTTCTTTCTGAGTGTTGACGTTGCCGTTAATAACAACGGTCGCGCTCCCTCCGATCATCGTCAGATCTTTGATGTTCATGAGGCCGTCTTCCAGCACCGCCTTGCCGCGGATGGTAGAGAAGTTGAAGCCAGCGGAGTAGAAGTCTCGGAAGTCAAGGGTCAGGTAGCGTGTTAAAGACTGCAGTGTCAGCAGAGACAACAGTTTGGCAGCCGGGCCCGGCTGGATCTTGAGAATTTCGCCTCTCTTCAGATCGATATTCAGTTCTCCGTCGAAGCTCTCGGTGTTAAAGCCGAGGGGAGTGCCGACCCAGGATAAATTACCGTTGATCGAACCGTTGCCGGACTTGACCAGATTCTGCATATCCAGGCGATTCAGCAGGCCGCCGAGGTTATTGATATTGGTATTGATTAAAAGATTCGTTTCGTTGCCGCCGTCGAAACCTTTCAGCCAGCTGCCGGATGAGCGCAGCTGCGCAGCGCTGTTGGAAAGATTCAGCTTTGTAATTTTCCAGAGCTGCCCTTTTGTTGACGGAGTGTTGCGTGCAACTAGTTCCAGCTTGCCTAAACGCATATTGCCGTAGGTTAAATCATCGATAACCGCATTGATCGCGGGCCAGCCGCCTTGAATTTGAACCGGCTTGGATTTTTCTGCGGCGTCTCTTGCAGAGCTCGGGATGAAGAGTTTGGAAATATGCGCGATGAGCTCGGGCTCCTTGCCGTTTTGAGCCTTCTTCCATTCCAGATTGGCATTCATCTGATTGCTGTTGATCGTGATCAGCAGAGAGTTCCCGACGGGTCGCCCTAAGAGCGAGAAGTTCGTTTGATTGAAATTGTCGATCAGCAGTTCGTCAATGTTAGCCTTGAGGAAGGCAATATCCGGCAGGACAACGGTTCCGGACGGTTGGGCATCCACTTTTAGATGATCAAAGACCGCCTGCCAGGCCTTCGCCGAAACCAGCGGCGCCTTCAAGGAGATCGCATAGCCGTGAGACGGCAATGTCGGCAGACTGCGGTTGCCGATGGCAGCACGTTTGATGTCATTATTCTGCAGGATAAATTCCGAACTCAGGAATCCCTCAATCATGATTCTGAGATCCGTGGCCTTGTTGTCTGTGACGATATTGAGGTCCAGAGGTGCAGACAAAGATGCCGGTTTTTCCATAGGAGGCGGCAGCTTGCTCTCCAAGCCGGAAAGCGAGCTTTTAACGTTCACCGTGACCTTTGGGCCGACGGTTACATTGACTGTAAAGGGCGTCTTGCCGCTCAGATATTTGTCTGCGGCTTTGGCAAGCATCGGAACCGGAATAACCTGCGGCAATGCCTTAGCGGCGATGGTTCCGGAAGCAGAAACCTTAATGTTACCTTTGTCGTCGGTGTCGAGCGTTGCCTTTACGGTGCTTCCGAAGCAGTCGGCTGTAATGCCTTTGCTGGAAGCTCCTCGGTCATTGAAGTTTACGGTACCGGAAACATGAGTTAGATTAGGGATTGAGAAGTCATTGAAATTGACGGCGTCATCTTTAAGCGTGAAGGCGCCGGAGACGGCGACATCGCCGGGTCCGTCAAGCGGAATCTTCAGCTGCAGGTCCAAGTCCCCGTTGCCGGATCCCTCGGCTTTCTTGAAAAGGCCGCCGGTGTAACCATCAACCGGAGAGGTCTTGACGTAAGACAAGAACCCCGGGAGAGCGCCCGAAGCGGCTGCATCTACATCCAGCCAGACGGTATCTGTGGAGAATGCGGGAATGTTGACTTGCGCGCGTGCGAGCTCGACGCCTTTATAAGTTCCGCGGTCCGCAGTGATAGCCATGCTGTCTCCCTCAAATTTGACAACGCCACCGACTTTTTCAAAGAGCGGCCAAATCGCTCCGCGCTTCGGAGAGGTCTTTGGATTGTCCAAAATGTTCGGATAGACATCGAGCAGGACGTCCTCTACATTGACGGACACCAGGAACTGATGTTCTTTAGATTCATGGAAAGGGAACTCATGGAGCGGCCCCTTAAGAACGGCTTGCCCTCCTGTGGCTTTGCCCTCTAAAAGGCCGTACCGCAGCCAGGTGATTGTGTCGTCGCCGACGATGAGCGGCATGTATTTCCAGACAGCCGGGACATTGCCGCGCAGCAGATCGGCTTTGATATCTGCAGTTCCGTACGGAGTGTTGTCCGCATTGGTATAAGTACCGTTAAGCTTAATCCCAGCATCGGCATTCTCAATCAAGATATCCTTGAATTCAAGAGAAAATCCATTTACGGTATTCCAAACTACGGTGCCACCGAGGCTGTCCAAGTAGAAGGCAGCTGCCGGAAACATCCCGGGAAATGCGACGGAGGCATTTTTTGTGTTGAGAATGGCAGTGCCAACGCCGTCCTTCATCGTAATGTCGGCGCTAAGGTTAATGAATCCGGGGAGCCACTGAGTATTGTCCTTTCCCGAAGCGCCGAAAGAGCAGAAGTCACGGAGCGAAAGCTGGCCGTTGTAATGCTTCGGCATATTGGGCAGTCCTTGCCAATTCAAATCGACATTGACGATAGAGCCCGAGAGTTTGCGTTCTGCAACGAAATCTTTAAACGCCTGAGGCAGGGGTAGCGACGGCAGCAGAGCGGTTATGCCTTCAAAGACGAGGCTATTGGCCTTGAAGGAGCCGCCGGTAAAGTCTTTGCCGCTGCGGTCTAACTTTAAATCCATATCCAGGGGAGGGAGCTTTTCTCCTGATTCCAATTCAAAAGAAAAGTTTTCCGTAGCGAGGCTATAAGTGTTAGCCGATATAGTTCCCGAAATCTTGCCTTTGATGAATTTCAAGCGCAGAGGGGCTAAATCCGGAAGCTGCAGATCCACATGAGACAGACCGCCGATAAAACTTGCTGAGGAAGGCGACCACCTGACAAAATTAGCCCATAGAGAACCGGAACCAGTGCCTTTGTATCGCACAGAGAAGTCCGGCAGCCACTTGGCCAATTCCCCAAAGTTGATAAAGTCGGTTTGCGCATAAAGCTCTGCATCCCAGTCTGCCAGCTTAGACGGATTCAGAGCCGGTGTCTTGAAGAGAGCACGAACCGTAATCGGAGACGCAATTTCGGGAGGAAGCGTTAGCGTGAAGGCAAGCTGTTTGTCTCTGGAAGATCCGTTATAGCCGGCGTTGACGTTCTTAATTTCAAGTGTTTTGCCACTCATCTGATCGTGAACCAGAATTGTGCCGTCTTTGATTTCCAAAGACTTTTGCTTCAGGAGAAGCATTACGTCGGATGGCAGTTTGGTTGTGAGCGCCTGGGTTTCGGTTTCTCCCGACATGAGCTTATTGAGATCAAGTTTTCTACCTAGGACGGAGAGGGACATCGGCGCCAGCCGACGGATCTCAACTTTGGGCCTGTTTAAAGTCACGGACTCAAAAACCGGAGCTAGGTTTGTTAAAGAGCTGAGCGAAAGTTTTGCAGTAAGAGATTCGGCTGTGATCGGATCTTTTCCCGGTTCACCGAGTTCAATATTTTTAAGCGTAATTTCCGGAGAAAGTCCTTGCCAATTCGTGTCTAAGGAGCCAAATTGAACAGGAACATCGAGGACTTGAGAGATCTTGTTCTCAATCTTGGATTTGTGATTGTTCAGGTAAGGGGCAAGGCAATAGCGGGCGCCAAGCCACGCGGCGCCGAGCGCAAAGTAAAGGATGACTAAGAACCAAAGAATGGTTCGCCAGGCATACCCGAAAAAGCCTTTTTTAGGTTTTGTTGGTGTGGTTGATGTCTGTTGTTCGGAATTGTCCGTCATTGTCCGAATCCTATAACTTTTTTCTGATCTTCTAAGTATCGCTCAATTTCGGATAAATAAACTCTAATATTAGAAGATAGACTCATTTCTAGCTTTAAAAAACAATATGTCTGCAGCGCTCCAACCCTCCGATCTCCTGCCTAAAGTTTCCAGACTTTCTCTTTCGGAAGTCCCCGAAGTCTCGGCCTATTTCAAAAACACGCTCCGAGCCATGTTCGGGGAAGACGAAGATAAAGCAAGAGGCTATGTCCAGGAAATCTCTCAGACGCACTGGACGCCTGAAAAAATGCGGGAACGCTTGGTCGGAATCGATGAAGGTGAAGCCCTGAAAAGCGCCATGCGTCGACTGCGCCGCGACGTGATGATGAGTCTTGTCGCACGCGATATTTCCGGCTTGGCGAATTTAGAAGAAGTCGTGACAGTGATGTCCGATTTGGCTGAGACCACGATCGATCGCACGGTCTCGGTATATGCCAAAGAATTAGCGAAGCGATTCGGAGTTCCGCGCTCCGAGACCGGCGTCCCCCAGGATCTGATTGTGATCGGCATGGGCAAGTTAGGCGGCCGCGAACTCAATGTTTCGAGCGATATCGATCTCATCTTCTTCTACGACTGTGACGGAGAGTGTGGTCCCACACCGGAATATCCGAACGTTCGCAAAATCATCAGCAACCAGGAGTTCTACGAGCGCCTGGCCAAGAAGGTCATCCCGGCCCTTTCGGAAATCACTTGGGAAGGCTTTGTGTTCCGCGTGGATATGCGCTTGCGTCCCAACGGAGACTCCGGGCCGATCGTGGGTTCCAGCGATATGCTTGAAGAGTACTTAATGACGCAAGGCCGCGACTGGGAACGCTTTGCATGGCTCAAGGGCCGTGTTGTCAACGGACCGGTGTTTGCCTCAGACGAAGATTTCAATATTCAAGTGAAGAACATCAACGACATTGTTCGCCCGTTTGTTTACCGCAAGTATCTGGACTTCGGCGCGATCAGTTCGCTCACGGACCTCCATGCGAAGATTCGTCTTTCGACTCAGAAACGCGCCTTAGAGAGCTTGAAAGAGGGGCAGAACATCAAGCTCGGACGCGGCGGTATTCGCGAAATCGAGTTCATTGCACAGACATTCCAGGTCATCCGCGGCGGACGCAACCCGTTCTTAAGAGAGCGCTCTACGCTCAAAGCTCTTCAGGCGCTTGCTTCCGAGAACATTCTGGCAAAAGACAAAGCCGATATGCTCTCGAAGATTTATGTGTTCCTTCGAAATATGGAGCATGCACTTCAGTACGAGAACGATCAGCAGACTCAGCTTTTTGCAGCCGATCCGGAACACAGAAAGAGAATCGCGAGGATGCTTGGCTTTACAGTCGAAGACTTGCAGAAGCAGTTAGAGATTTCGACGGAGTATGTGGCTGCAAGGTTTGATGAGATTTTCCAGACCAAAGAAGAGGTCAGCGAAGAAGACTGGCCGCTTGGTTGGGAGACCGGTTCCTCAGAAGCACTGCCCGGTCTGGCAAAGGTGCTGGAGCGAAACGGTTTTAAGGAAACGGAAGATTTAGCTCAGCTCATTCTGAATCTTATGTCGCTGCGTGCCTTGAAGCTCATCAACGCCGGTGCTCGTCAGCGCATGATCACGCTGGTGAAGAACACCGCCGAAGGCAGAAACAGGCCCGAGCATTTAAAACTGATCTCTCAAGAAGAACTTTTACGCCGCTACATCAAGTTCTATGAAGTTATTGCAGGGCGCCCGACCTACGTGTCGCTGCTCCTGCAGTACCCGCTGGCGGCTAAGCGCCTGGGCGACGTCTTGGGCAGCGGTAAATGGGCGGCAGAATACCTCAACCGCCATCCGCTGCTTTTAGATGAACTCTGGGATGAACGGCTGAGTCAGATCGACGACTACACGCCGGTGGATTTCTCTTTCTATATTGAGCGCACTCGTGCGCGATTGGCTGACATTCCGGAAGACGATCAGGAAACGCGAATGAATCTTATTCGAGAGGTCCACCACGCCCGCTTGTTCAGACTGTTCCTAGCGGATATGGCCGGGCGCCTGACTGTGGAGCGATTAGCTGACCAGCTTTCTGCGCTTGCGGATGCTACGCTGGAAATTGTCATGGAAGAGGTGTGGAAGACGGTTCCCGGACGTCACATTGATCGGCCGAAATTTGCCATCGTGGCCTACGGTAAACTCGGCGGCAAAGAACTCGCCTATGCCAGTGATTTGGATCTCGTGTTTTTATTTGAAGATGACGCATCTGACGCTGAAAAGATTTACGTGCGATTTGCTCGCCGCCTGATCAACTGGCTGACGGCGACGACCGGCTCCGGCGTTTTGTTTGACGTGGATATGCGTCTGCGCCCGAACGGTGAGTCAGGTATGCTGGTGTCTTCCGTCGACAGTTTCGAGAAGTATCAGAAAAACGAAGACGGGACCGGCGCTTGGCTTTGGGAGCATCAGGCTTTGACGCGTGCCCGTTATGCCGCAGGTGATAGAGACATTGGCGAAAAATTCGAAAAGATTCGCATCGACATCCTCCGCCGCGAGAGAACCGCCGAGGTAACGAAGGCCGAAGTGCTCAAAATGCGGCATCGTATGCATGATGGTCACCCCAACAAAACGGAGCTTTTTGATGTGAAGCATGACGAGGGCGGCATGGTGGATGTGGAGTTCATCGTTCAGTATTTGGTGCTTCAGTATTCCGCCAACTTCCCGCAGCTCGTCAACAACTTCGGCAACATCAAGATGCTGGAGATGGCGTCTGACGCGGGCCTGATTCCGAAAGACCTGGCGCTCGAAGTGTCGGCTATTTATCGCAAGTATCGGCGCATTCAGCACGAGTTCCGGCTGAACTCTCCGAGCGTGCCGGTGCGTGTTCCCAAAGAAGAGTTTGCGGAAGAGGCGGCGAAGGTTCGTGAGCTCTGGTCGCTCGTTTTTGGTCCGTCCGAAGGTCAGGAGGCCTAAAAGGGACCTAAGCTAAAGGGCAGTTTGAACCTGCTATGCCTATGAGTCTCGCTGCTTCCGAATACCGTGCTCCTTGGTGGCTGCCCGGCGGCCACCTGCAAACCATTGTGCCTGCCGAACTGTTTCCGAAGGCCAAGGTGATCTATCGCCGTGAGATTTGGAATACGCCCGATGACGACATCATTGCCGTGGACTGGTCGACGCCGGAACCCATTGATCCGAAGGCGCCGATTATGGTGCACATCCACGGTCTGGAAGGGTCTTCCAACAGCCACTATGCCCGTGCGCTGATGGCGCTCTGCGGTCAGGAAGGCGTGCGCGGCGTGGTGATTCACTACCGAGGCTGCGGCGGCGTCACCAATAAGAAGCTTCGTGCTTATAACGCAGCCGATGCCGCAGAGTTGGATTGGGAGTTTGCGCGGCTGCGCGAGCTTTATCCTGAAGCTCCGATCTATGCGATGGGCGTCTCGTTGGGGGCCAATAATCTGCTCTTTTGGGCCGGTACCCGAGGCGAGGATGCCGCAAAGCTGGTCTCGGGCATCGCTGCGGTCTGTTCGCCTCTGGATTTGGTGGGCTCGAGCTATGTTATTCGTAAAGGATTCAGTCGGATTTATGACTTGAATTTCATCTCGACGATGAAGAAAAAAGCGCTCGCCAAAGCCAAGCGTTTCCCGGGTGTCTTAGATGTCGAGAAAATAAAGAAGATTCGCTGGCTCTGGCAGTTTGACGATCTTTTTACGGCGCCGGTCTTCGGCTATAAGGACTACATGGACTATTGGACGAAATGCTCGAGCAAGCCGCATTTAGGCGGCATCCGGCTGCCGACGCTGGTTTTGAACGCAAAGAACGATCCGATTGTGGGATACGAAGTTTTACCGAAGATTGATGAAGTTTCTAAGTTTGTGACGTTAGAATATCCCGCTGAGGGCGGCCATTGCGGGTTCCCTCGCAAACCGAACGAAGGAAGCCTCGGATTTCTGCCGACACGCACCTTCGATTTTTGTTTCCGCGGCCGCTAAATGTATCTAATTTTCCCCCGGTATGTGCAGCCGGAAACGGAGTTGAAATGCCTTTAAGAAGTACCAAAGACTATTCAGTCGGAATCCTCTACTTTATCCTTTTTATTCTGACTATCCCGGCGATGAACTGGGTGGTGATGAATGTCGGCACGGTTTGTACCGCCGACGGCCCCTGTTTGATTCCGGTTTGGCCCGGCATCATGGCCCCGAGCGGCGTGCTTATGGCCGGCGTAGCACTGGTGCTCCGCGACGGACTGCAGGCCAAGCTCGGTGTTCGCTGGTCGCTTTACGCCATCATTATCGGCGCAGCGCTGTCCGCACTTTTTTCCGAACCGTCTCTGGTCTTGGCTTCCGTGATGGCTTTCTTCTTCTCCGAATTGGCTGACCTGGTTGTCTACACTCCGATGCGCAAGAAATGGCCGGCTTGGGCCATTATGGCAAGCGGTTTAGTGGGCTCCATGGTCGACAGCGCCATCTTCCTTTCTCTGGCTTTCGGCTCCATTGAATTTATCTTCGGACAGGTACTGGGCAAGTTTTGGATGTCTCTTGCCGTAGCTTTGCTTATCGGGTATCTTCATAGCCGCCGCGCTAAAGCGGTTCAAGACGAAATCCTTTCCCGTTAAGAATTAAGAAGATATGACAGAAAAGAGACCGAAGACCGCGGTACTCCTTATTAACCTCGGTTCCCCTGACGAACCGACCGCTTCGGCGCTCAAACCCTACTTGCGGGAGTTTCTTTCCGACCGACGTGTTGTTGATTTAAATCCGATTTTTTGGCAGACGCTGCTGAATTTGGTCATTCTGCCTCGCCGCAGTCCCAAGTCCGCAGAGCGTTATGCGCAGGTGTGGATGAAAGAGGGCGCCCCCTTGAAGGTCTACACTGACCGCATTGCCGATAAGCTGCGTCAGCGTCTGCAGGAGAAATCCGTTGACGCCGACGTTTTTGTCGGTATGCGTTACGGCAATCCTTCTCAGGTCGAGGTATTTAAGACCATTCACAATGAGCAGGGTTTCGACCGCGTTCTCGTGCTCCCTCTGTATCCGCAGTACTCTTCTTCGACGACGGCTTCCGTTTCTGATGCGGTCTCTGAAGCGCTCCACCAGATGAAAAGTCATCCGAAGGTTCGCTTCATTCGCGACTATCACACACATCCTCTCTACATTAAGGGACTTGCGGACTCCATCCGTGCCCATTGGGAAAACGCAGGACCTTTAGGCGAAAAAGACCGTCTGCTGCTTTCCTTCCACGGAATGCCGGTTCGGTACTGCGACTCAGGTGACCCTTACCCGAAACAGGCTCGTGCTACGGCCGCCCTTTTAGTCAAAGAACTCGGCGTTGATCCGGCCAAAGTTGTCCTCGCCTATCAGTCCCGCTTCGGCAAGGAGGAGTGGTTAAAACCGTACGCGGATGAAACGGCTCGCAAACTGGCTCAAGAAGGTGTCGAGCGGCTGGATGTTATCTGTCCCGGATTTCATACCGACTGTTTAGAGACGATTGAAGAGATCGGCTTGGAGCTTAAAGAGACTTGGCTGAAAGCGGGCGGTAAGTCCTTCCATTACATCTCTTGCCTGAACGATTCGGACGCTTCTGTTTCTCTGGTCGAGCAAATCGTCGAAGACGAACTTCATCACTGGCCGGAATAATTTTGTTACGTTTTTAGCTTGAAAAAATGAATTAAGGGAAAACCCTTTGTTTTTCAAGCGCTGGGCGGGTGTTATTCCCGTAGGTCATTTAATTTGCTACAGATTTTCTCTTCCTGATTTGCTTAATTCGGGTGATGTCGGCTCTTGAAAGGGTGAGCTGTTCTCATAATGTCATCCATCAAAGGTTGAAAAAAGGATCGGGCGACCCCATATCAACCATTAAAGGGTTCGGTTACGTCGGACCCCGATTTCTGAAAAAACTTGAGGACAGTTAATGCAAGAAAACGAATTAAAGAACGGACAGAACGTCCCACCTCAGGACGAAGCAGCCCAGCAGGCTCCGGCCGAAGCTCCGGAACTTCCGGATTTGGATCTCTCTGCTGAATTAGCCAAAGCACAGGCCAAGGCCGCAGAAAACTACGACCTTTATGTACGTGCCGTCGCCGAAGCAGACAACACCCGTCGCCGCGCTTCTGAAGATGTTGCAAAGGCCCGTAAATTCGGCATTGAAAAATTTGCAGAGTCTATGCTGCCGGTCGTAGACAGTATGGAAAAAGCGCTAGAAGCGTCCGCAAATGAAAAAGGTCCCCTTAAAGAAGGCCTTGAGATTACCTACCGCCAGCTGCTGAGCGCACTGGAGCATAACGGGATGAAGTGCGAGAACCCGATTGGGCTCAAGTTTGATCCCAACACGATGCAGGCGATATCTATGGTGAAAGATCCTGCAGTCCAGCCGGGCTGCGTCGCAACAGTGTTTCAACGCGGTTGGAAAATTGCCGATCGAGTTCTTCGTCCGGCGATGGTGGCAGTCGCGCAATAAGACTTGTTTTTTCAGGAAACGACTCAATATAGAGACTTAACAGCAGGCAGCCCTTCTGCCGGCAAGTGAGGATATTTAAAAATGGCAAAAATTATTGGTATTGACCTCGGTACAACAAACTCCGCCGTTGCGGTTGTGGAAGGTGACAAGGTTCGCGTGATCGAAAACAGCGAAGGTGCTCGCACTACACCTTCCGTCGTTGCATATCTTGAAAAAGAAGTGCTTGTCGGCGCTCCTGCAAAACGTCAGGCTGTTACGAATCCTGCCAACACGCTTTTCGCGATCAAGCGTTTGATCGGCCGTCGCTATGAAGACAAGGAAGTTCAGAAAGACATCAAACTGATGCCTTACAAGATCATCAAGGCTCCTAACGGGGACGCCTGGGTTCAGGTTCTCGGCGACAAGGATCTGGCTCCGCAGCAAGTTTCTGCTGAAATTCTTCGTAAGATGAAGAAGACCGCCGAAGACTATCTCGGCGAAGAAGTTAAAGAAGCTGTTATTACAGTTCCGGCTTACTTCAACGACTCTCAGCGTCAGGCGACTAAGGACGCCGGTAAGATCGCCGGTTTGGATGTCCGCCGTATCATTAACGAACCGACAGCCGCTGCTTTGGCTTTCGGTCTTGACAAAGGCGGCAAGGGAGACCGAAAGATCGCTGTCTATGACTTGGGCGGCGGCACATTCGATATCTCCATCATCGACTTAGCCGATGTTGACGGTGAAAAACAGTTTGAAGTTTTGTCCACCAACGGGGATACATTCCTTGGCGGCGAAGACTTCGACCAGAGAATCGTTGACTACGTCATCAAAGAATTCAAGAAGGACACAGGCATTGACCTGAGCCAGGACGTTTTGGCTCTGCAGCGTTTGAAAGACGCCGCTGAAAAGGCCAAGATCGAACTGTCCAGCCGCCAGGAAACAGAAATCAACCTGCCTTACATCACAGCTGATGCAACTGGTCCGAAACATCTGAACATCACACTGACACGTTCTAAGCTCGAAAGCCTTTGCGAAGATCTGATCGAAAGAACGATCGAACCTTGCCGCAAGGCCCTGAAGGACGCCAACGCTACTGTTGAAGATATCTCCGACGTCATCCTCGTCGGCGGTCAGACACGTATGCCGGCTGTCCAGGAAGCTGTTAAGGAATTCTTCAAGAAGGATCCGCGTAAGGACGTGAACCCGGATGAAGCAGTTGCTATGGGTGCTGCTATTCAGGGCGCCGTTCTGTCCGGTGACCGCAGTGACGTTCTTCTTCTCGACGTTACACCGCTTACTCTCGGTATCGAAACCCTGGGCGGCGTGATGACTCCGATGATCAAGCGCAACACCACGATCCCGACAAAACACTCTCAGGTGTTCTCTACTGCTGAAGACAATCAGCCCGCCGTAACCATTAAGGTTTACCAGGGTGAACGTGAAATGGCAGCTGATAACAAACTGCTTGGTGAATTCAACCTTGAAGGCATCGCTCCGGCTCCGAGAGGACTGCCGCAGATCGAAGTGACATTCGATATCGACGCCAACGGTATTCTCCATGTCTCCGCTAAGGATAAGGCAACAGGCAAGGAAAATCAGATCACGATTAAGGCTAACTCCGGTTTGAGCGACGCCGATGTCGAAAGAATGGTTGCCGATGCTGAAGCCAACAAGGAAGAAGACCGCCGCCGTGCCGAACTGGCTCAGGCTCGTAACACAGCCGAATCCAGCATCCATCAGGTTCGCAAGACCCTGAAGGACCTCGGCGAAAAGGTTGACGGCGCTGACCGCGCTGCCTGCGAAACAGCGATCGATGACCTTGAAGAAGCCGTTAAGGGCGAAGACAAGGATCTGATCACAAAACGTACTGACGCTTTGATGGCTGCTGCTCAGAAGATCGGCGAAAAGCTGAATCAGCAGCAGGCACAGCCGGGTGCTCAGCAGGAAGCTCCGAAGTCTCAGAAGAAAGATGACGATGTCGTCGATGCCGACTTCAAAGAAGTCTAATTCTGAAACTTGTTAGACTGTAGCTAACGACAATGAGGCCGCTTCCGTAAGGTTGCGGCCTCATGGCGTAGATAAAGAGACGAAAATAAGGGTTTTTACCCTATAACCGAATTCCGTAAAGAATGGCTGACGAAGTAGATTTTGATTATTACGAGGTACTGGGAGTCTCCCGTACTGCTACTCAGGAAGAGATCAAGAAAGGTTATCGCCGTATGGCGATGAAGTATCACCCTGACCGCAATAAAGGGGACAAGCATGCCGAAGAAAAATTCAAACAAGTAGGCGAAGCCTATGAAGTGCTGAAGGATGAGCAGAAGCGCGCGGCTTATGACCGTTACGGCCGTTCTGCGTTCAACGGCGGAGCCGGAGGCCCCGGTGCCGGCGGATTCGGGGGGTTCGGAGGTTTTGATGCTTCTCAGTTCGGCGACATGGGCGATATTTTCTCCGAGATTTTCGGCGGAGGACACGCTCGCAGCGCCGGACAGAACAAGCAGATGTTCCGTGGTGAAGATCTGATTTATGACCTCGATATCACGCTTGAGCAAGCCGCAGAAGGCTACAAAACAAAGATTAAGGTTCCCTCCTGGAGCAAGTGCACGGCCTGCGACGGAACCGGTGCAGAGAAGGGCACGAAGGCAGAGACCTGCCCGACCTGTCACGGCAGCGGCTATGTGCGTGCCGGTGCCGGCTTCTTCCAAATTCAGCAAACCTGTCCGCGCTGCCACGGAACCGGGAAGTACATTCCTCATCCCTGCCACAAGTGCCACGGCACCGGTATGCAGGAAGAGAAGAAAGAACTCGAGATTACGATTCCGGCCGGTGTGGATGACGGCAACCGCATGCGTATTCCCGACCGCGGATCGCCCGGACAAAACGGCGGCCCTGCAGGCGACCTCTACATTCGCATCCGCATCAAGCCGCATGACATCTTCGAACGTGACGGACAGGATCTGCACATGGAGATGCCGATGAGTTTCGTGACGGCGGCTTTGGGCGGAGAGCTTGAAGTTCCGACGCTGACCGGCAGAGCTACGCTGAGAATCCCCGAAGGCACTCAGTCCGGAAAGACCTTCCGTCTGAGAGGTCACGGTATCCGCAGTGTTCGCAACGCTGAAAAAGGCGACTTATATGTTCATACCACTGTAGAAATTCCGGTGAATATGACCAGCGAGCAGAAGGACATATTGAGACAGTTTGATGCTTCGATCAACCACAGCAAGAAGGATCATCACGCTCCGGAGAGAAAGAGCTTCTTTGAGAAACTGGGCAAGCTTTTCAAATAGTACTTCTCTTAACGAAACAGTTAATCCCGATTTCGACACATACGTTGAAGTCGGGATTTTTTCTGCCTTCAGAAATTTTTTGTGAAAAAGATTTGCAGACTAAATTCGATTCAGAGTGCAGAAATCATGGGTGAAGTAAGGCGATAAGTCTCTAAAACCTCAACTGAGTCCGCCTTGTCTCAAGAAGGAGGGCGCATCAAATCACACTCTTAAGAGTGATTTAGGACAAATACTGTGGTGCGATATTCTGCTTATGTGAGGGCCCTTGTTTGAGGTATTCTCACACTTGTCGACGAATAATTACATAACACATCATGCTGAAACGAACAACCCTCAGCCTTATATGCGTCCTAGGCCTCATATCCGGTTTAACCGCATGTAATGATAAAGAAGCAGCCAAGCAGAATGTCCAAGCCGTGAAAGTCACGACGCTGAAAGCCGAACCCACCACTCAGCCTTATATTGCCGAAGTATTCGGCCAGACCGAAGGGTCCAAGGCGATCATTGTCTATCCGCAGGTGACCGGTCCTGTTTTGCAGCGCCACTACGCCGAAGGACAAAGAGTTAATCAGGGAGACCTGCTCTTTACGATCGATCCGGCGCCTTTTGATGCTGAAAATCAAAGTGCCGAGGCTTCAGTTGTGCAGGCTGAAGTAGACCTGAAGCAGGCGGAGCGCGAGGCTAAGCGCTATGCCGCCTTACGCAAAGCCAATGCTGTCAGCGAAAAGGAGTATTCCGACCGCGTCAGCACGCTTGAATCCTGCAAGGCTAATCTCACAGCTGCAAAAGCCAAAGCTCTGCAAACGAAAATTCAGCTGGATTACACATCGGTCAAGGCACCGGTGAGCGGCATTGCCGGCAGAGCCCTTATTAACCCCGGAACGCTTGTTTCTGCCAACAACTCAGCTCTCACCGACATTACTCAGGATGACCAGCTCAAGGCCCGCTTTTCTTTAAGCGACAACGATCTGCACGGTTTTACGATTACCGAAGATTCTCCGGTGAGCATCGTCCACGAAAAATCCGGTGTGGAAGTGCCGGCGCATATTAACTTTGCCGCCACTCAGATTGATCCGCAAACCGGAACACGTTCCTTGAGCGCGGAAATCGAACGATCTCCCGAGCTGCTTCCCGGACAATATGTCACCGTTCGGCTAACGCTCGGCACGCAAAAAGGAGTTTACCTTATTCCTCAGTCAGCCGTCCGCCAGCTGCCTGACGGAACTTACAGCGTCTATCTGTATAAAGACGGAACAGCACGCGCTCAGCCCGTGACCGTGGGGCGCTGGTCCGGTAAAGATTGGATCATTACTTCCGGCCTGAATCCGGGCGATCTTGTGATTATTGACCAAATTCAGAAACTTAGAGACAAGGCAAAAGTTGCCTTAAATCAAGCCAAAAACAAAGATTCGAAGTCGTCTGAAAAATAACTTGCGATAGGTGAACCGAAATGCTTTCTCAATTCTGTATTCGGCGGCCGATTTTCGCATCTGTCATGTCGATTTTGATCGTGATTGCGGGTCTGCTTGCGGGACGTGTTCTGCCGATCGCACAATACCCTGAAATCACGCCTCCGGTGGTTTTTATTTCCACTTCTTACGAAGGTGCCGATGCTCAGACGCTAGCAAAGACGGTAGCGGCTCCGATCGAAGATCAGCTCTCGGGTGTTGAAGGCCTGTTGTATTACGAGACTTCCATTCGCTCCAACGGTATGGTTCGAATTACCTGTACGTTTGAAGTCGGGACGGATCCGAACGATGCGATGCTGGAAATCAACAACCGAGTCCGCTCCGCTGAGCGGAGGCTGCCGGAAAGTGTCCGACAAAACGGCGTAAACGTACGAAAACGCAGCGAAGAGACGCTGATGATCGTGCCGATTTATTCGCCTAAAGGGACTTTAAAACCGATTCAGCTCGCAGACTATGTCAATCTGAACGTCGTAGATGCGATTAAACGAGTTCCGGGCGTCGGGGACGCAGACGTTTTCGGCAACGCACAAAGCGCGATGCGAATCTGGCTGAACCCGAAGAAGATGGCTCAGCTCGGTATTACAGCCATCGACGTTCGTAAAGCGATTGAAGAGCAGAACCATCAATATGCGGCCGGTAAGGTCGGTACTTCACCTACGACGGATGACCAGCAGCTGGTTTATACGATCCGTACGAAGGGTCAGCTTCTAACGCCGGAAGAGTTCGGAAACATCACTATTCGTTCCCGAGGCGCAGACGGTATTGTTCGTATTCGTGATATTGCGCGAGTCGAAGTCGGAAACCGCAGCTATGAGGCATATAACCAATTAAATGATGTCCCGAGTATTACTTTTGCGGTTTATCTGCAGACCGGCGCCAACGCAATGGAGACCGCGACGGCGGTGAAGAAACAGCTCCAAGAGCTGGCAAAGCACTTCCCGGACGATATTGCTTATGTCATTACGGATGATAATTCTCGATTCGTAGAGGCTGCTTTGGATGAGGTGGCTCAAACTCTGTTTGAGGCCGGTCTTCTGGTGCTTCTTGTTGTTTATATCTTCCTGCAGAATTGGCGGGCGACGCTGATTCCGATGCTCGCTGTGCCGGTTTCTCTGATCGGTACGCTCGCCGGTTTGTGGCTGCTGAATTTCTCTCTGAATACGCTGACGCTGTTTGCGATGACGCTGGCCATCGGTATTGTGGTGGACGATGCGATCGTGGTGCTGGAAAACGTCGAACGTATCATGGAGACGGAGAAGCTCAACGCATTCCAAGCCTCTCAGAAAGCGATGAAAGAAGTGGCAGGTGCCTTGGTTGCTATTGTGCTGGTGCTGAGTACGGTTTTCACGCCGGTTGCGTTCTTAGGAGGCATTGCCGGTGAGCTGTATCGTCAGTTTGCCGTGACCATCGGTGTTTCCGTTGTGCTGTCGGGCTTTGTGGCGTTAACACTGACGCCGGCCTTGTGCGCTATTTTGCTCAAACACAAGAACAAGCCTTTCAAGATCTTCCAGCTCTTTAATGACGGCTTTGAGCGCTTCAAGCTGAACTACATTAAAGGCGTGTCTTTTAACCTTCGCCATCGTTGGTTTACAGCTGCGATTCTTGTGGCCGTCATCGTCGGATGCTGGGAATTCCTGCAGATCGTGCCGACATCTTTTGTCCCCCGCGAAGACCAAGGCATCCTGCGAGTTGCGATTCAGCTGCCCGAGGGTGCAACACTAAATCGCACAGGCGTAGTGGTTACGGACTTGAGCCGCGAAATTCGAAAGATTCCCGAAGTCGAGAATGTTACGGCGCTGGTGGCTAACGATACGATCGCCAACGATACGAAGTCCAATGCGGCTTCCCTGATTGTTCAGTTAAAGCCATGGGATGAAAGAACTCGGAGCGCAGAAACGATTCGCCGCCAGCTCCAGTCGCTGCTGAACGCACGTACGGATGCTGTCGGACAGGCCGTGAATCCTGCTCCGATTCGCGGTTTGGGCCGCGCCGGCGGTTTGGACTTTTATATTCAGTCCCGAGAGTCGGATAACCCGCTTGAGCTGCAGCAGGTTGCAGAGGATTTCCGTCAGCGTTTGGTCGCTCGACCCGAGATTGCTTCCGGCCGTTCAATGATCCAGGCCGACGCGCCTCAGCTTTACCTTACCGTTGATGAAGCAAAAGCTTTGGCCATGGGTGTCGCTATTTCAGATGTCTATGACACGCTGGGTTACTTCATGGGCGGTAAGTATGTCAATGACTTTACGAGAATCGGCAAGATTTTCCGCGTGATTATTCAGGCAGATGCGCCTTACCGCATGACGCCGGAATCGTTGGGTGAACTATACGTTCGCTCAGACACCGGTAAGATGGTTCCGCTGTCCACGTTGGCTCACGTAGAACGAACCTCCGGACCGGAATCTCTGAAACGTGAAAACGGTTTCCTGGCCGCTTCAATGAATGTTAATGCGGCTCAAGGCTACTCAACGGGCGATGTGATTCGTACGGTAGACGAGGAAAGTCAATATTTACCGAGCGGTTACTATGTAGACTGGACCGGCCAGGCTTTCCATGAAAAGCGTATCGGCAGTTCTTCTGCGGCTGCCTTCGCCTTCGGCATGATTATTGTGTTCTTGATTCTGGCGGCTCAGTTCGAACGCTGGTCTCTGCCGATCGCAGTCGTAATGGCAGTGCCTTACTCTGTCCTCGGAGCGCTTGTGGCGACGTATTTCCGCGGTTTCTCGAACGATATTTATTTCCAGATCGGTTTACTGGTACTGATTGGTTTGACGGCTAAGAACGCTATTTTGATTGTGGAGTTCGCAGCCCAGAAGATGGAGGAGGGCCTCGAAGCCAGACAAGCTGCGCTCGAAGCTGCGAAACTTCGTTTGCGTCCGATCGTGATGACCTCTATGGCCTTTATCTTGGGCGTTATTCCTCTTGCCACAGCAACCGGCGCCGGTGCAGCTGCTCGTCAGTCCATGGGTACCGGTGTCTTGGGCGGCATGCTGGCAGCCACGTTCATCACGACGTTCTTTATTCCGGTCTTCTTTACTTGGTTTGTGTCTAAGAAGATAAAGACTCGTCGGTGAGTTAGGTGATTCGGTCGTCCAGTTCGATGCGGACGACCTTTTAATGCCGAACTAACTAATAGTGCTTTTATGCAAGGAACTACAAGAATGCGAATCTTGTTTGGATTTCTTCCAATAGTTCCTACCAAAGCTGAAAGTTCTTGTACTCCAAATTAACAAAGTCAACAATCCTTAAAAATTTTTTAACTGGTTCTGATGGCTTTTTTGAATGAATGGCACCAAAAGGTAAGGTTGCGTTGATATCTAGTGGAACGGCTTTGATTAAGGGGTGTGAGAATATCCACGATTCTGTCGCAAGAAGAAAATAATTTGAATTTCCACAACGATTAAGAATATCCATGGTCAAAAAATCATAAAATTCTTTTTCGATTCTTTCGTCATGCGTGAAAATTTCCTTAACGTTATCGTAGCCACGCATCCAGTCATCACTTCTCAATAACAACTTACCCCCCCCCACCACCTCCTCGTCGGCGCGTGGCTTCAACTAGATCCTCTATTGAAATTTTCTCTTTTTGCGCGAGCTTATGAGTTGAAGACATGCAGATGCTGAGTTGTAAATCTCTTAGTTTGAGGGCAGTACAATTTCTTCTCTCTAAAAAGTCCTCATCATATGTCGCAACGACAATGTCGACTTGGCCATCTGATCCTAAGTGTGAGAGCATGTTCCAAACGATGTTTTTTTCATTTTCAAAAGGGACAAGCTGAATCCTTAGATCAGGGTATTGTTTAGACGCAATAGGCCAAACTTGCCCCAGGAATTTCGTAGGCGTCAGGGGCGATAAAGCGACACGTACAAGATTTCCTTCATTTTTTTCGATTTCTTTTGCTCTTTTAATTGATTCTTTAGACAAGGATAAAAGGAATTTAGCGTCTTTATAGATAGACATCCCTGCGGGAGTTAATCGCATACCGGCTGGGCTTCTATCAAATAATTTAAC
>ERZ791903.311-NODE-311-length-74581-cov-8.969756_pt1 | contig 74581 bp, 61 predicted proteins | sample MGYA00510148_ERZ791903 | MGnify/ENA primary metagenome ERZ791903 (study PRJEB30046, sample SAMN00792080) | human gut metagenome | study: EMG produced TPA metagenomics assembly of the A metagenome-wide association study of gut microbiota in type 2...
AGCTGACTACGGATCAGCCGGTTACAGGTTTGAATCCTGTCGCGATCACAAAAAACCTCTGCAAAGTACTTTGCAGAGGTTTTTTGTGATACACCGTAGGGTAACGGTTATATCAGTGTAGACTCATGCAAATATGTGTGTGAGTCTACACAGATATAACTGTGTGCTTGTGCAGATATAAGTATTAATTTCTTTCCCTGGATGAATAAATCCGTCTCATGAGACGGTAAAAATCAGCTTGTGAGACGAAAAAAATCGTCCCCTGAGATGAATTTTTTCATCTCAGGGGACGATTTACAAAGAAATATCTATTCTTTTTCTTAGCACTTAATGTTTAACTCATCCAAAATCTTCCGCATGGCCTCAAAAGTAGTAATCCTGGTAGGCACAAGCGGAAGGCGGAGTTTATTCTCAATCATTCCCATAACGTTCAACATTGCTTTTACGCCTGCCGGATTACCATCCACAAAAAGAAGCTTGAATAGCTCGGCAAATTTATGATGGATAGTCAATGCATTTGCATAATCTCCTCGCAATGCCAGTCTTACCATGCGGCTAAATTCGCGTGGAAATGCATTTCCGATGACCGATATGATGCCAACAGCTCCCAAAGTAATCAAAGGGAAGGTAATACCATCATCTCCCGAAATAACGTCAAAATTGGCCGGTTTATTCTTGATGATATCATCCATTTGAGTGATGTCACCGGAAGCTTCCTTGATAGCAATAACATTTTTGAAGTCACGGGCAATGCGCAGCGTGGTTTCTGCTTTCATATTTACACCGGTACGACCGGGAACATTATAGAGTACAATTGGGAGTTCTGTTGCCTCTGCAATTGCTTTATAATGTTGATAGATACCTTCCTGAGAAGGTTTATTATAATAGGGAACAACAGACAGAATAGCATCTACTCCGGTAAAATCGTCGTTTTGAAGGGTATCCACAATGGCACGCGTATTATTTCCACCAACACCGAGCAGGATAGGTATCCGACCATTTACTCGTTCGATGACCATTCTCTTGATTTTCTTTTTTTCTTCTTCCGTCAGTGTCGGAGTTTCTGCCGTAGTGCCCAGCACACACAAAAAATCAGTATTGTTTTGAAGTTGATAGTCCACCAAACGTATCAATGCATCGTAATCAACGCTCTCATCCTCTTTAAAAGGAGTAATCAGCGCTACCCCCATTCCTTTCAATTTAGTCTGTATCATGAGTGAAATTTAAGTAATCTCTAATTAAATGACTCGCAAAAGTACGAATATTTTCGATTTCTACAGCAAATATAAGCTATAAAAAAGATTTCACTGGAAAAATGTTACGAAATGAGCGCTAAAAACTCATCTTCGCTCATTATCTGTACACCCAGCTTTTGCGCTTTTTCCAATTTGGCGGGTCCCATATTTTCTCCTGCCAGGATAAAACTGGTCTTGGCAGAAATGCTACCTACACTTTTTCCTCCATTCTTCTCTATCAAATCTTTATATTCGTCTCTGGAGTGGTGGGTGAACACACCGCTGATTACAATAGACTGTCCGGCAAGCTTATCGGTATAGCCGCTCAGATCTTCTTCCTTCCGGTTAAACTGTAATCCGGCAACTTTCAGTCGCTCTATTAATTCTCTATTCAGAGGATTAGCGAAGTAGGAAATGATGCTTTGCGCTATTTTCTCACCGATTTCATCGATATTTATCAATCTTTCAAGATTTGCATTTTCCAGTTCTTCTATGTCAGTGAAAGACTTAGCTATTTTCTTTGCTACAGTTTCACCGACAAAGCGGATACCCAGGGCGAACAACGCTCGCTCAAAAGGCACTTCCTTACTTTGGGCAATACCCTTGACGATATTTTCCGCCGACTTATCTCCCATACGGTCCAGATTCTTGATATCGTCTACAGTCAGCTTGTACAGATCTGCCGTATCCTTAATGAGTCCTAACCGGTAGAACATATCCACAGTTTCCGGACCTAATCCGTCAATGTTCATAGCCTTCCGGCTGATGAAATGCTCGATCTTTCCTTTTATCTGAGGCGGACAAGCCGTTTCGTTGGGGCAATAATGCGCAGCTTCTCCCTCGTAACGGATTAATTTGCTGCCACATTCAGGGCAATGAGTGATGAACTTCACTTTTTCACCTACCATCATACTCCGGGCATCTTTGTCTACTCCGGTAATTTTGGGTATGATTTCGCCACCTTTTTCTACATAAACCATATCGCCGACATGCAAGTCGAGCCCTTCAATGATATCCGCATTATGCAGAGAGGCGCGTTTTACGATTGTACCCGATAATTGTACCGGATCCAGGTTGGCAACAGGGGTTACTGCTCCGGTTCTTCCCACCTGGTAAGTCACCTTGTTTAAGCGGGTCAATGCACGCTCTGCCTGGAACTTGTATGCGATGGCCCAACGAGGAGATTTTGCGGTGAAACCAAGGTTTTTCTGCTGTTTCAGGCTATTAACTTTCAAAACAATGCCATCCGTGGCTACAGGTAAATTCTTCCGTTCTGTATCCCAATAATGGATGTAATCGAACACTTCCTGCAGGCTGTGGCACTTCTTCATATGGTCGGAGATTTTGAATCCCCATTGTGCAGCTTTCTGCAGGTTTTCATAATGTCCGTCGCAAGGAAGTTCTTCGCCTAATAAATAATAAAGATAGGCATCCAGTTTGCGGGAAGCAACTATAGCAGAGTTTTGTAATTTCAAAGTGCCTGATGCAGCATTACGCGGATTAGCGAAAAGAGGTTCTTCGCGCGCCTCTTTTTCGCGGTTTAGTTCCTCAAAGACTTCCCACGGCATTAGTATTTCCCCTCTGATCTCAAATAATTGGGGATAATCACCATGCAAAACAAGGGGGATAGTACGGATTGTCTTCACATTATCCGTTACATCATCGCCTTTTTCACCGTCACCACGGGTTACGGCACGAATTAATTTACCGTTTTCGTATGTCAGTGAGATGGAAGTACCGTCATATTTAAGTTCGGCACAAATTTCAAAATCTTCGTTCAGGGCTTTTTGAGCGCGATCATAAAAGTCAGATACCTCACCTTCAGAATAGGTATTACCCAACGAAAGCATTGGATATTTGTGTGCCACTTGCGTGAAATTCTTATTCAAATCGCTTCCTACGCGCATGGTTGGCGAATTTTCGTCCTGATATTCAGGATGTTCTCGCTCCATCTCCTGCAATTCCCGCATCATGTCGTCGAACTCTTTGTCGGAGATTTCGGGAGCATTCAACACGTAATAATTGTAGTTGTGCCGATGCAGTTCGGCACGGAGCTGATCTATCTTTTCTTTTGCAGTCATAGCTATTTCAGATTGTTTGAACGCAAAAATACAGGTTTCTCCTCTAATATTTGTACTTTTGCAGAAAATTAAAATTAATATGCGCATTGATATAATAACAGTTCTACCGGAGATGATTGAAGGCTTTTTCAATTGCTCCATAATGAAACGTGCTCAGAATAAAGGGCTTGCAGAAATACATATTCATAATTTACGTGATTATACTGAAGATAAATATCGACGGGTGGATGATTATCCTTTTGGCGGTTTTGCCGGAATGGTGATGAAAATAGAGCCTATAGAGCGCTGTATCAATGCCTTGAAGGCAGAACGGGAGTATGATGAAGTCATTTTTACGACTCCTGATGGTGAGCAGTTCAATCAGCCAATGGCCAATACACTTTCACTTACCCAGAACCTTATTATCCTTTGCGGACATTTTAAAGGTATCGATTATCGTATTCGTGAGCATCTGATCACTAAAGAAATCAGTATCGGAGACTATGTGCTGACCGGTGGAGAGCTGGCGGCAGCAGTGATGGCGGATGCTATTGTCCGCATTATCCCCGGTGTTATTTCCGATGAGCAATCAGCCTTGTCCGACTCATTTCAGGATAATCTTTTGGCAGCTCCGGTCTATACAAGACCTGCCGATTACAATGGTTGGAAAGTTCCGGAAATTTTATTGTCCGGGCATGAGGCCAAGATTAAGGAATGGGAGTTGCAACAGTCTTTGGAACGGACGCGTAGACTCCGCCCGGATTTGCTGGGAGAGGAATAAATCAGTTGTATAAAAATAGAAAAAGGACATTCATAGCGAATGTCCTTTTTTATGTAAAACAGGTGCGAATGATATTCACTTGTTATTAGTTATACCTCAAGCGCACCGATAATTTCTTTCACGGACTTATATCCGTGTCTATCGAGATAGTCGTTTATACCTTCCGCTACTTTAATTGTAACTGCCGGATCGATGAAATTTGCCGTACCGATTTGGATGGCTGAAGCTCCGGCGAGCATAAATTCCACTGCGTCTTTCCAGTTCATGATACCTCCTAAACCTATGACAGGTATTTTTACCGCCTGAGCAACTTGCCATACCATACGGAGTGCGATTGGTTTTACTGCTGCTCCAGACATACCACCTGTTACGGTAGAGAGTATAGGACGCCTGCGTTCCGCGTCTATAGCCATTCCAAGCAATGTATTAATTAATGAAACGCTGTCTGCACCGCCATTTTCTACTGCACGGGCTATTTCAGCGATGCTTGTCACGTTGGGAGACAGCTTCACGATAAGTGTCTTTTTGTAAGCTGCGCGCACAGCTTTCACCACTTCTTCGGCTCCTTTTGCAGTGACGCCAAAAGCCATTCCACCTTGCTTCACATTAGGGCAAGAGATGTTCAATTCAATGGCAGGAATTTTGTCAAGTTCGTTAATGGCTTCCGCTGTTTTTACATAATCTTCTATGGCAGACCCCGAAACATTTACAATCATATTGGTTTCGATGTCCTTAATACGCGGATATATCTGTTCAACAAAGTAATTTACTCCCTTATTTTGCAGTCCCACAGCGTTTAACATACCTGATGGAGTCTCTGCCATACGCGGATATGGGTTACCTTCACGTTTGTGAAGAGTCGTTCCCTTTACAATTATACCACCTATTCGCGTAATATCAATGAAATCGGCAAACTCTTCACCATATCCAAATGTGCCGGAAGCCGTCATCACCGGATTCTTCATTTGTAATTCTCCAATGTTTACACTTAAATCTGCCATAATAGTTTGTTTATATTAAAAACCGGACCTTCTTTACATACACATAAATGCCCTTCCGTTGTATTTTCCACACAACAGAGGCAAGCGCCTATACCACACGCCATTGTATTTTCCAATGATACTTCACAGGCTATATCTTTACTTTTGGCATATTTAGCCACTGCCATCATCATAGGCTTAGGACCACAAGTGTAAATCTGCTCGAATTGCACCTTATTCAATATGGAATGTTGTGTCACATATCCCTTTTCGCCATGACTGCCGTCCTCGGTAGTCGTATATACATCACCATAAGCTGCAAACTGCTCCAGTTGCAGCAAGTCCTTATCGCTTCTTGCTCCCAGAAGGAACGTCGGTTTACTGCCGTTTTTAGCTAATTGCTCGCCCAGATAAAGCATGGGAGCTGTACCAACACCTCCACCTACTAACAGAAGCTTATCAGAAGCCTTTTCAGGCATTGTGAAGCCATTTCCCAAAGGAAGTACTACATTGACCGTATCTCCGGCTTTTGCTTCGCCTAATTGCCTGGTTCCGTCTCCAATCAGTTGGATCAGAAACCACACTTCATTGCGTTGTCTATCTACATAATTAATGGAAATGGGGCGGCGCAAGAAAGTAGTTGGAGATCCGTCCACACGTATTTCCGCAAATTGTCCCGGAAGCATATCCGGAAGTGGAGACGGAGACGTCAGTTTCAACAGCACATAATTAGCGTGCAGTCGGACGTTCTCAGTCACTGTCAAATCTAAAATGTATTTTTTCATTATCCTATATAAAGAAGTGAATTTTATCTTTAGGGTACAAAGATAATGCAAATCGAATGCAGAACTTTCATGCTTGCATGAAAAAGTTATGCTGAGATGCTTATCTTATCCAAAGATACGGGAAATTGTGCAAATAGCCATTTATGAGCCTTGCTTTTCGGGTTTAAACGTCTCGTACGTATTATCGTCGAAGAAAATTCTTATTTCAGTGATTTTTCTGGAAGGCCTTTCTTTATAGATAATCTCTTGTTTTACAACCTCTTTAGTGGCATTTACAGGCGTTTCTAATGCGATTTCCTTGCGATTTTCGGCCGGACCTGTCTCTTTGGACGGATTTACGGAATTCTCAGCGAATAATGGATAGTCGAATCCGCTCTCGATAGAAGAGTCAGAATCGGAAGACGTATTACTCATTTCACCTTGTCCGGTAAGTAACCATTCCAAATTTATATCATTATATCTTTGATGTAGGCGAAGAATAACTTCTGTACTTGGATACTTATTACGCGGACCTAAAATATGTGAGATGGTAGCTTGAGCTACACCAATACTTTCGGCAAATGCGCCTGCGGTTAATTTTTCCCGATCCATGATCATTTTGAACCTATCTTTTATGCTCATAACTGTTGCGATATAGGTGATATTTACAATTGTATTGATTTTCTTTTGGATTACAAAAGTAAAAAAATGAAATTACAAAAGCAAATTAAAAATGTAAATTCTTTCATATTACAATTGTATGTTGATTATTTCATATGTTATTTGCATAAATGTAATGATATATATTACCTAGATTTTTAACCCATATTTTTACTTTAATAAAACTATGTATATTATTGGTTATTATGTATCTAAATTTAGATTTTCTACGTGATATATTCCATATTACAATTGTTTTCCCATTGATTTCTCTATTTATGAACTGTTAGATCATATAAATTGTTATATATACACTGATTATTAGCAATTTAATTGTGTTTTTACTCCTCGTTAACCCCTATCCTATTACTTTTGTTATTTTATCATTATCTCATTAAAAACAGTATTATTACAATTGTGTATTATATCTTTTGATTACATTTGTTATATACATAATTGTTATATATTCAATTGTAAATATAAAGATATTACTTTTTTAATATTTCATAGTTGAAATAACAACTATTTCCTTTTCTAATTGCATTTATTCTTGATGATAGATTCGATATTACAGAAAGAATTTGTTACACTAAAATAAGGAAAGTTCAATTGATATGTTCTAAAGTCTTCGTAATTGTAAATCCTTGCTTTATTTCTGTATAAATGATCATGAACTTGGAATTTCTTAATTCTCAGGAGCTTATTTTGAGTATATTTAATTGTAATACAGTGTATTATACCCTATTTTTTAGTTTTAATTTTCTCTCATTCTAGAAAAATAACCCCTTTTTAAGTGCGAAATGACATAATGATAGTGAAAATGGCATTTACTTCTCTATTATTGCTGATATAGTTAACAAGTATAATCTCTTCTAAAATAAGAAATAGACGATCTATTTCTATTGATCTGCTGACCACTTTCTAAATATAATTTTCCTTTTTCTTAGAAAAAGTATATTGTTTTCCTATAAAAATATGCCTGCTTTACTCGGGACAGGAGATTATATTATATATAAACACATGGTCTATTTGCATTAAATAGACCATGTGTTTATATCAGATAAATGGTCTGTTCATTGTATATAGACCATCTGTTTCAGCGAATATGTTGTATGTATTTCAGATACCCTTCCACACTCTATTACCTATGAACAGTACGTTTGGGAACGGTGGAAGGGGGTGAAGGAAAAGCTAAATTTCTTGTTTAATGAAGAGTATATAGAAGAAAAAAGCTATTAATGCAGGATCTTGAAGACCAGTTCGCGAAGAATATCCCCGTCACTTAAAGATGGATTTCCCACTCCTTTAGATTTTGCATCTGCATATCGTATTTCTCCGATAATTTGCATGGTCTTTACTCCATTATATCGGCGCATAGCTGAGAGATAGTCTTTGGCCTGCCAGGGGGTACGTAGTCCCAACATGTTGGCTATGCCTTGCTCCGATTTTTCAGGGGCATAATAGGCCAACATCAAGTTAGAAAAGAATCCAAAAAGTAAAGATAAAGTCATTTGAATTGGATTTGTCTTCGGATTTTCTTCAAAATATTTTATTATCTTATTAGCTTTCAGGACATCCTTTTCAACGAGAGCACTACGTAATTCGAAGTTATTATAGTCCTTACTGATACCAATGTTCTTCTCTATCTGTTCGGGGGTAACGCGTGTATGACCTTTTGGAAGTGTAATGCTCAGTTTTTCCAGCTCCCCCGTGAGGCGACTGAGGTCGGCGCCAACGAAATCGGCCAGCATGGCAGTGGCTTTAGGTTCCACGTCGATACCTTTGCGTTTCATATAAGAAGTGATGAATGCCGGTAGTTGGGCATCCTTCACTTTTTTAGATTCAAACAGGACACCAGTCTTTTCGATTTCGGCAGCCAGCTTCTTTCTTCGGTCCAATACGCCATGTTTATGGCATATTACTAATATGGTAGAAAGCAGCGGTTTTTGGAGGTAATAAGAAAGTTCCTCCATATTACGGATATTCTGCGCTTCCTTTACCACCACCACCTGATGCTCGGACATCATCGGATAACGCTTGGCGGCATTAATAACGGTAGCTATATCCACATCTGCCCCGTAGACAACGGTCAGGTTGAACTCCTTTTCCGTTTCGGTCAGAATATTGTCTGTTATATAGTCGGCAATGAGGTCGATGTAATAGGGTTCCTCGCCCATGAGATAATAGACGGGACGGTATTGCTTCGCTCTCAGTTCCTTTAAGATGTCATCACACGTGATTTCCTGTTTTGCCATATTCGTTTTTACCAGTCGAATTTCAGATGTTTTACGGTTTTCTTCTCGTCGATAATCATACGCAGGGATGCGATACCGATTTCAACGTGCTCGGTTACATAATTTTGGGTAACCAGATTATCGCTTTTATCGGTTTTCACTCCTTCAGGAATCATTGGCTGGTCAGAAACCAGTAAGATGGCTCCGGTAGGGATGTGATTGGCAAAACCGCAACTGAAGAGAGTCGCTGTTTCCATATCAACGGCCATGGCACGGGTTTTCTTCAGATATTCCTTGAATTCCTCGTCATGCTCCCAAATGCGGCGGTTGGTAGTGTATACGGTACCTGTCCAATAGTCGCGGGCATGGTCGCGGATGGATGAAGAAACGGCACGCTGCAACATAAATGCCGGTAGCGCCGGTACTTCGGGCGGGAAGTAGTCATTGGAAGTTCCTTCGCCACGGATGGCGGCGATAGGAAGGATGAGATCCCCTATTCTGTTTTTCTTATCGATACCACCGCACTTGCCCAGGAACAGGCAGGCTTTGGGCTGTATAGCACTTAGTAAATCCATGATAATTGCAGCGTTAGGGCTTCCCATACCAAAGTTGATAATGGTCATGCCTTCTGCTGAAGCAGACGTCATATTAGCGTCTTTACCAAGAACGGGCACATTGAACTTCTCTGCAAAAATATCCACATACTTGTTGAAGTTAGTCAACAGAATATACTCTCCAAAGTCCTCAAGCTTACGTTTTGTGTAACGAGGCAGCCAGTTAGCTACGATTTCTTGCTTTGTTTTCATAAGATTTCATTAAATTTGTTCCCTAAATACTTTCAGGGAGCGATTATTTAACTCACAAAAGTACAATAAAAAAGTAGAATTCGGAAATTTGTTAATCACTTATCACATATCAATATGTTATCGTTAAACTTACCTGTATTTGATGCTAAAGTCGTGAACCGTGAAGGGAAACCTGCTATTTTCGACGTGATACGGCGCCGATATGTAGCACTGACGCCCGAAGAATGGGTACGCCAGCATTTCGTACATTTTCTGCTGAACCATAAAGGATATCCGCAGACATTGATGGCGAACGAGGTACAGGTACAGCTCAACGGAACGAAGAAACGTTGTGACACAGTGCTTTACCGTCGTGACCTCACGGCACGGATGATTGTGGAGTATAAAGCACCGGACATAGAGATTACGCAAGCGGTGTTCGACCAGATTACACGCTACAATATGGTGCTGAAAGTAGATTACCTTGTAGTGAGTAATGGAATGCAACACTATTGCTGCCGGATGGATTATGAGCGGAATAGCTATACTTTTCTTCCGGATATCCCTGATTATCAGATGTTATAATATCCACTAAAAAGGGCTACACCCTTTACCCCGGATGGCTACACCCTTTGGGGGATATGGTGTAGCCATGTGAGGCAAAGGGTGTAGCCCTTTTCAATGAGACTAATCAGGATCTAAATCAATGAACCCAATCAGGGTCTAAACCTTCTCAGTCTTTTCTTCTATCTGCTTCTTTCCCAATTTTTCCTGTATCTTCTGCATCAACTCATAGAAATTAGGGATATAGACTGTGGCAAGCAATGTATTCAGTGCCATACCAAACACGACAGCAGCTCCCAGTGCAATACGGCTTTCCGCTCCTGCACCCGTAGCAAACAGCAATGGCATCACACCGAATACAAATGCCAGGGATGTCATCAGGATAGGCCGCAAGCGGATATGCCCTGCCTGGAATGCCGCATCACGAATGGAGTTGCCTTGCGCACGGAAATCGCGGGCGAACTCTACAATCAGAATACCATTCTTTGCCGACAGTGCCACAAGCAGGATAATACCGATTTGTGTATAGATGCTGACAGGTGTTCCCATGATGAGACAGCCAATCATCGCTCCCAACAATGCTACCGGAAGTCCGATGACCGCAGCTACCGGGCTCGTCCAACTCTCGTACTGTGCTGCAAGTACCAGGAAGGCAACGAGTAACGCCATTACAAACACAACGGTTGTCGTTGTGCCCGCCTGCGTTTCCTGATAAGCTACTGACGTCCATTCATAACCAAATTCATCGCCCAGTTGCTCCTTAAAGAGTGCCTCCATTTGCTGTATCGCCTCTCCGGAACTGCTTCCCGGGGCTACGTTGCAAGTGACGGAGGCAGTGGAATACATATTGTAGCGGTTGATCTGGTCCATTCCCAACTGTTCCTCCACCCGCATAAAGGTTGAAAACGGTACCATCTCTCCCGATGCATTCTGTACACTCAACTTCAGTACATCGTCAATGATCCGTTGGGCACGATCCCGTGCACCGAGCTTTACCTGATAGATGCGGCCGAACTCAACGAAATCGTTCACATAAGCAGCTCCCATGTAGTAACCTAAGGAAGTAAAGACGCTGTTCAGCGGAATACCCATCAATTGTACTTTATCCCGGTCGATGTTCAGGAAATACTGGGGCACATTAGCCTGGTACTGACTGCTGACGGATGCCAATGCAGGTTTGGTGTGATAGGTTGCCATCAGCGTCTCTATGGCATGTTGCATTTCTGTGGCACCGAGGTTATTACGATCTTCCACCTGTAGCTGTAGGCCGCCCGTAGCACCGAGTCCGGGAATGGCAGGGGGCACCATGGCAAAAACTTCTGCTTCCTGAATTCCATACGCCTGTGCATTGAAACGATTTACTACAGACTGAGCCGTATGTTCCTTTCCTTTACGCTCGTCCCAGTTTTTCAAGATAACGAAATAGGTGCCGGAATTACTCTGTTCCCCGCCTCCCATAACAGAGAAGCCGGATATGCCGATATAATTTTTTACTTCGGGATAGCTGTTGAGGATTTCATTGATCTCACGTCCGACAGCTTCTGTACGTTCCAGACTTGAAGCAGGCGGCAATTGCACCACGGCAAGGAAATACCCGTCATCTTCTTCGGGAATAAAGGTACTGGGCCACTTCATGAACAGGATCACAGCGAGTGCCGTAAACCCAGCATAAGACAACAGTGCAGCAGCAGGACGCCGGAGCAACCAACCCACGGTTTTATCATATATCCCTTGTGTCTTGTCGTACACAAAGTTGAAGCCCCGGAAAAGTGGCGACTGTGCAGGTTTCGTGGGCTGTAATATCAAGGCACACAATGCCGGAGTCAGTGTCAGCGAGTTGAAACCACTCAATACGGTGCTGGCAGCAATAGTCAGCGCAAACTGCTTATAAAGTTGTCCGGAGATACCGCTGACGAGCATTGTCGGAATAAATACGGCAAGCAACACCAGCACTACGCCCACAATCGGACCGGTGATCTCTCCCATTGCCTGAATGACCGCCTGCCGGGCACTGTACTGCCCCGTATCAAGCAAACGCGTGGAGTTTTCCACTACCACAATGGCGTCATCCACCACAATGGCCACGGCAAGTATCAGTCCGAACAGTGTCAGTGTATTGATGGAGAATCCGAAGAGCGCCATCACTGCCAGAGTGCCGATGAGTGATACGGGAATGGTGATACACGGAATGATAACCGCCCGCCAGTTCTGCAGGAAAAGAAAGATGACGAGCACTACAAGCAGGGTTGTTTCCAGGAAAGTTACCAGCACTTCGTCTACTGAAGCGTGGATGACGTCCGTCGTATCCAGGGTTACACTGTAATGGATGCCGCTGGGGAACGATTCTGACAGTTCCTGCATCTTCTCTTTCACGCCTTTGGATACATCCAGCGAATTGGAACCCGGTTGCTGATAGATGGCAATGGCGGCGGTAGGTTGCCCGTTCAGCTGGGATACAACGCTGTAGGACGCGGAGCCAAGGTCGATATGAGCCACATCACGGAGGCGAAGCACTCTCCCGCCCGCTTCTGTTCGTAAGATGATATTGCCGAATTCTTCGGGAGATGAAAGTCGCCCTTTCACCGTCAGACTGTATTGATAGGCAGGGGCATTGTTGCCGGAAGAGACATTGCCGATGTTGGTGTTACCCGGAGCTGGATTTCCCGGCAGGGGTTGTCCCACGGCTCCGGCACTGACTTCTACATTTTGTGATTGAATGGCCTGGTAAACATCGGCTGCCGAAAGATTACGGATACGCAGTGCTGCCGGATCCAGCCAGATACGCATGGAGTAGTCTCCCGCTCCCATCACATTGACAGCGCCTACGCCCGGTACGCGTGTCAACTGGTCGACAAGGTTCAGGGTGGCGTAGTTGCTGAGGTATAGTCCGTCATATTCCTTGTTTTCGGAAGTCATGGTGAGGAACATCACGATGTTCGACGACTGCTTTTGAACGGTTACTCCCTGTACCACTACCGGGGTTGGCAATGAAGCCTGTGCCACGCTGACACGGTTTTGGACTTGTACGGTTGCCATGTCGATATCTGTTCCGACGGCAAAAGTAATGGTGAGTGAATAGGCACCCGATGAGGAGGAATTGGAGGACATATAAAGCATGCCTTCCACTCCGTTTACTTGCTGCTCGATGGGTATACCCACGGTTTGGGCCACTGTCTGCGCGTTGGCACCCGGATAGACGGCGCTGACCTGAACGGTAGGCGGCGTAATGTCCGGATACTGCGCAATGGGGAGTATGCCCAGTGTGACCAGTCCCGCCACCACGATCAGCAGCGCAAGCACAGTAGCGAAGATAGGACGGTTTATGAAGAATTTTGAGAACATGAGCTTAGTATTTAGTTATTTACGATTGGTTATTTGCTGATGGGCTTTACTTTCATTCCTTCCCGTACTTTCATCAGTGCCCGGGTGACGTAGCGTTCCTGTGGAGAGAGTCCGCCGGTTATTTGCCGCAGACTGTCGTCTATCAACTGTCCCACTTCAACGTGGCGATAGCGCACCATATCGGAATCGTTCACTACATACACATATTTTCCTAATTGATCGGTCCCGATGGACGCGTCCGGTATCAGTATTGCCTGCGATTCTTTGCCGTATGGCAAGGTGATACTGACATAAAGTCCGCTTTTCAGTAAACCTTTCGGGTTGTCCAGGCGGGCACGCAGATTCAGGGTTCCGGTACTCAGGTCTACATTCGGTGCAAAGTAATCGAGTGTGGCAGGATACGGTTGTATGCCGTCTTCCCCCAAGTTAACAGTGATTTGGCGAGGTAGTGTATCTTTCTGTTGTGCGGTTCCTTGTTGCATTAGCATGGCAAGCCACTGGTTATCAGTGATATTGAAGTATGTATATAACAGGTCATCTTTATAGATCGTGGCAAGGGTGACAGGCTGCAGACTTCCCCCTACATAACTGCCCACATCGACTTGATTCCGGCTGACAGTTCCGTCAAACGGCGCCCGGACTGTGCAGTAACCCAGGTTCGTGCGTGCCGTATTCAGCGCAGCTTCGGCATTGCTGACTGCCGCTTGCGAAGTGGCAACATTCGATTTGGACTGTAACACCTGTATCTGGCTTACAGCATCGCTTTTCACAGCTTCCAGCATACGGGCATAGTTGTTCCGGGCATATTCCAGATTGGCTCGGGCGGTGTTCAGTTCCGCTTCCGCCTGTTCTACATTGTCCTGGTAAATAGTGGGTTCGATGACGAACAACACCTGCCCTTTCCGGACCCTGCTTCCCGGAGCATAGGCGATGGTTTGCAGTGTCCCGTTCACCCGTGCCACCAGGTCGACGGTCTTTTCCGAACTCAGATAGCCCGGATACTCTTTAGTCAGTGTGATGTCTTTCACCACCGGACTGGCTACGCTTATTTCCGGAACGGGCATCGCTCCGCGCGCTGCTTCTTTTTTGTCCCCACATCCCGCTAGCAACGGAATCAGCGTGAGGATGATGTACATTTCATTTTTCATATATGGTTATGGTTTAGGAATTATTACTCAGTTCTCTTTATATCCTCCTCCCAGTGCCTGGTACAATGACACCAGATACAGTAGTGAACTACCCTCCGCCTGCGTCAACTGGTTTTCGTACGTCAGTAGCGAACGGAGTGCATCCAGTACATTCTGAAAAGGACTAAGTCCCTGTTTATAAAGCTCCAGGGAGAGTTTCAATGTTTCTTGTCCCTGATTTCGTACTTCCCGGAGGGCGACAATCTGCTTGATGGAATTCCGGTAATTATTCATTGCATTATCCGTTTCCTGTACAGCGGTAAGCACGGTTTCGTTGAAGTTATGCACCGCTTCATCCAGTTGTGCACGTGCCTGTTTGGTAGCATTCACCAGCTTTGTTCCGCTGAACAGTGTCCAACTGAGGGTCGGGGCAATTTCAAATGTCATGCTTTTCCGTCGGGTCAGGTCTTTCAGATCACGGGCGGCATATCCTACAGATCCTTTCAGGAATACTTGTGGCAGCCAGTCGCTTTTGCTGGCTCCCAATAGTGCGGCTTGTGCATTAACCAGTCTTTCGGCTTGGCGCACATCGGGACGGCGGAGCAATAAATCGGCGGGTAATCCTACTCCAACAGGTTCCATGTAGTCGGGCAATTTCCCGATTCTTTCCAATGTGGGGCGTATTTCCTGCGGATAAGTTCCCAGCAGAATAGCCAGCGAGTTGATGTATTGGCTGATTCCGGATTCCAGTTGCGGAACAGATGCTTTAGTGCTGAAATACACTGATTTAGCCTGTGCTACATCCAGTTTTGATACAAGTCCCGTGTTGTAGCGTACTTCGGTGATATTGAGCACTTCCTCTTGTGTCCGGCAGTTATGCATTACCACCTGTAATTCCTGTTGTAGTTCCCGCAGGTTGATGTAGGCAGAAGCGACTTGTGCGCATAGGGACACTTGTACAGAGATGTACTCTTCACGGCTGGCTTGGAATGTTTCCCGTTGCGCCTTTACCCGTTGCCGGATGCTTCCGAATATATCCAGTTCCCAACTGGCATTGAGTGATGCATCATAATAATGTGTGATGGATTGGGGCAATTCGGTAGTGTTACCACTGCTTTGCTGGCGGAGCCATCCACCATTTAAAGAAATAGAAGGGAAAAAATTACTGCGCTCCATTCGCAGGCTGGCACGTGCCTGTTCCATGCGGTCTATAGCGGCAAGTACGGAATAGTTTTCGCCGGATGCTACGCTGATAAGCGAATCCAGCACCGGGTCATTGAATGCTTTCCACCACTGGTCGTCTACCGGTAATATCTGTCCGTTGAATAAGTTGTCATCTGCGGATGCCGTGGTAGAATTAGCGGTTCCTGCGGAAGTAGGGACCGTTTTAGAGTTCGGAACTACCGTATTCCCCCAGCCTCGGGGCAACGGTTTTTCCAGATAACGGTTGCCATTCTGTGCCGTGACGGCAGAACATAGGCACGATAAGAGCAGCACGCTGCCCCAAGCTTTAATCTTCATAGGTTTAGGTTGTTTTTTGTGATACAGGGTTCATAACAACCTGGAGCTCTATTTGTTTAGAGAAGATTAGGGAGGTATAATGGAGTTCTGACAGATGGATGTGGGTTGGTGTGGGTGATCTATAATTGAAGAAATGAATTAAAGAGTGCTAATGTCCTTTTGTTAGCTTTCTGATAATCAATCAACTGCATTTACCGGAGGTTTACTGCAAGATGTAAAAGCATTTACTGCTGTATGTAACGACCTTTACCCCTTATTGTAACGGCTTTTACTTTAGCATGTAACGACCTTTACCGCAGTATGTAAATGGAGTTATTGTGTGGGGTTAACAAAGCTATCATTTGGGGTAAACAGAATTTTCATGAGAGGAAACGACTGTGCACTTATAAGGTGAAGTAAGAGATAGTCCAGGCCCCTACAATCATGAGTTTAATTCAACGACTTCGGCGGTGTATATAGGAAAAGACGCCCCTGCAAGCAATAGAATGTTGCTTGCAGGGGCGTCTTTTCCTATATATACCGCTGAATATTATTCCGCAGTCTTTTTTCTTCTTGTTGGCTTTTCCTTTACCTCTTCCTTGTGTTCGATGGTTATACCAGCCAATTCCGGGTCAATCATGATACGTCCGCAATATTCGCAAACGATGATTTTCTTACGAGAACGGATATCCAGTTGTCTCTGGGGCGGGATTTTGTTGAAGCAACCACCACAAGCGTCACGTTGTACATATACGATACCCAATCCGTTGCGAGAGTTCTTACGGATACGCTTGAAAGACTGGAGCAAACGCGGTTCGATCTTGGTTTCAAGTTCTTTGGCTTTGTCTCTCAGCTTTTCTTCTTCCTGCTTGGTTTCAGAGATGATTTCGTCCAGTTCGTTCTTCTTAACGTCCAAGTCTTTCTGTCTTTCATCCAACGCTTCTGTGCTCTTTGCAACTTCAGCAGATTTCTCCTGTTCCTGTGCAGCGAACTCTTTGATTCTCTTATCACAAAGCTCCATTTCCAGAGTCTGGAATTCGATTTCTTTGCTCAGGAAGTCGTACTCACGGTTGTTGCGTACATTCTCCTGTTGTTCCTTGTATTTTGCGATAGAAGCTTTTGAAGTTTCAATCTCCACTTTCTTGGTAGCGATGGCGGATTTCAATTCGGCTACTTCTGCCTTAATTCTGTCGATACGAGTGCTCAGACCGGCGATTTCATCTTCCAAGTCCTGTACTTCCAGCGGAAGTTCACCTCTTAAAGTCTTGATTTCATCAATCTTAGACAACATAGTCTGCAACTGGAACAGGGCTTTTAACTTCTGCTCCACGGTCAATTCCTGAGGATCTTTTTTTGCTTCTTTAGCCATTTTACTTATAAATATTTTATGGGGTTGGTATTCACTTTGCACTGTTGCAGCGCAAGGTTAGGAAACAACTCCCGGATTATTGTATAGAATATTTCTTTTGTATATTGTTCGCTTTCGTAATGTCCTATCTCTGCCAGCAGAATATCCGTATCGTGTCCGAAGTAATCGTGATACTTGATTTCTCCGGTGATGAACACGTCTGCACCGTTGCGTATGGCAAGCGGCATCAGGAATGCTCCGGCTCCTCCACACAGTGCCACGGTCTGTATTTCACGTCCGGTCAGCTTGTTATGCTTCAGACAGCCCACTTCAAAGGTCTTCTTGATGCGTTTCAGGAACTCCAACTCCGTTTCCGGTGTTTCCAGTTCTCCGATAACTCCTGCCCCAGCCTGTGTCCAGCTATTCTGCAAAGGATATAGGTCGAATGCAGGTTCCTCATACGGATGGGCACTCAGTAGAGCTTTGATAACTTCCGATTTCTTGTAGGCAGGCAATACGGTTTCTATCCGCACTTCCTTTTCCGTATGCAACTCTCCGATGCTTCCACAGAACGGGTGGCTACCCTCCTGAGCACGGAAAGTTCCCTCTCCTTCTACATTGTAACTGCATGCGTCGTAGTTTCCTATGCAACCGCATCCGGCTGTAAACAAAGCTTTACGAACATCTTCCGCTTGTGCTGTGGGTACAAAAGTCACCAATTTTACCAAAGCATTCTCTTTGGCTTCCAGCACGCGTACATTACTTAATCCTATTTTCTCGGCAATCTTGAAGTTCACACCTCCCGGAGCATTGTCCAGGTTGGTATGTGCTGAGTAGATCACGATATCATTCTTGATCGCTTTCATGATACAACGCTCTACATAGTCCCTGCCCGTGATGGATTTATACCCTTTGAATATCAGCGGATGATGGGATATGACAAGATTGTACCCTAATGCAATCGCCTCGTCCAGCACGGCTTCAGTGACGTCAAGACACAACAAAGCCCCTGTTGCTTCCGCTTCTGTCAATCCGATTTGCAGGCCGGCATTATCAAATCCGTCTTGCAATGGCAGAGGCGCGAACCGTTCAAGGGCGCTTACTATCTCCTTAATTCTCATTATGTGAATAGAAAATTTCGGTGCAAATATAGTAAAAATGCACTGAATAACTGTTTGTTTTACTCTTTTTTTATATATTTGTTCAGATAATTGTAAAACTCTATACCATGAAAGCATTACTTTTCTCGTTTTTTGCTTTATTATGCATTCTTTTCTCGTGCCAACCCTCATCCAAAGCCCAGGATGGCGGTGAAGAGGATGCACAAGAGGAATTTGTGGATACTACTCCGAAAGCTACGGCGATCTTCTGGATAGATAAAAATAAGAAACTACCCAGTTATATGTCTGGAAAACCGGTTCCTATACGTACCTTAAAGGCTCAAGTTGAAATAGATACGGTAGGAAGTGTTGAGGTGCTTTCTTATGTGAAGTCGCAGACAAAATCTGTAGAAAGACATATCAACTGGTGTCTTGAGACGTTCAAAGTAAAGAAAGTACTGATGGATAGTGCTTACATTAAGCCGGGTATACAGTATGTACAGCTTCGTTACACTCCATCCAAAATGAAAGATTAACGTTTTTTCTTCTTTTCCTTTTTCTCTACCATAATTTCCAACAATTTTCCGTTGGCATCGAATGACTTACGCGATGCCAGCGAGATGGTAATCATCAGCGAAAGCATGGATGCCGTGAAAGTTATCACCATAATCATCATCTGATATTTGATGGCAACATTCGGGCTACTACCTCCCAGGATTTGTCCGATCATTGTGCCGGGCAGTGCTACCAGGCCCATAACGGCAATATTGGCAATCAATGGACTAAAAGACTTAATGATAGCCTGTTTGATAAAAGGCGCCTGTGCTTCTGCCCTTGTGGCGCCATTGCCAAGCAGATAGCGATACAATTGCTGTTCCCGTTTCAATCCGCTGTAATAGGCATTCAGCGCAACAACATTGCTGGATAACATGTTTCCCATCAGGATACCGAATATCGGAATAAAATATTGGGCACTGAACACATTTTCCAGCCGTAATACAATGGCAATAAAGTACATACCGATGCAGACGACACTGAATAAAAAACCGATGGAAATAGGAATAAACAGTATTTTCCGTTTCAGTTGGGTGCGTGCCAGGGCGGTTTGTGCAGCGACGAATATCATAATAATCACCCACAGAAAGTTGATCCATGGGTTATTCCACAGAAACAAGTATTTCAGGTAGATACCGATAAAGAAAAGTTGTACAATCATCCGTGCGATACCAATCACGGTAACCCACAATAGTCCTGTCCTGAACTTCCACAAGTAGAACAGCGGAATAAGCAACAGCAGTAATCCGATGGCTAAACTGGTATATGATATGTCGATAGTTCCCACTTTATTAATCTCTTAGTTATAGTGTTATCATCTGGTTGCATCCTTGCGCAAATCCCTGGTCATGAGAGACGGCGAGAATGGCACTTCCCTCCCTCATTCGTTTCCGGAAGAAAGCAAGTACTTTATCCGTAGAGTCCGAATCCAGTGCGGAAGTCGGTTCATCCACAATCAGTAGCGGCTTTTGCATCAGGGTGGCTACGGCAATCATGATACGTTGTCGTTGTCCTCCGGAGATTTCATTTACACGTTTATCGTACAATTCCTCTTCCAGCCCCAATTCATCGAAGCAGGCAAATAGTTTGTCCAGTGAAAAGGGGGTGTTCCGGTTAGCTTTCAGATTAAAAGGGAGCTGTACCATTTCCTTTACCCATTCCGATGGAAGCGCCAGTTCTTGCGGTATCCATGCCACTTGTCTGCGAATTTGGTCGATAGTTCCTTTTTCCAGTAAAATGCCGTTGACGGTGATGCTCCCTGCTTTGAGGGGTACAAATCCTAAAACTGCATTCAGCAAGGAGGTTTTTCCCCGCCCCGATTGTCCGGAAATGCAGGCGATTTCCCCTTCGTGCAGTTGTAAGCAAAAACCGGAAAAAAGTGTATCTGCTCCGAAAGCGATGCATGCGTTGTCTATTTGAAGTATAGTCCTGGTCTCCATTTGAAAGCAAATATAGAAAGGAATTCTGAGAAAATGGCGGATTATTGGCTGAAATCAGTATCTTTAAATAAGATAAGCTGCATTTCGGCATAACTTTTTCATGCAAGCATGAAAGTTCTGCACTCAATTTGCATTATCTTTGCTATCAGTTTTTAATAAAAGTGAGAATTATGATACAGAACGAACGTGCAAGCCGCCACGAACATGTGTTGGACGTGGCAAGGCAGATGATGACTGCTGCCCGTACTGCTCCGAAGGGAAAAGGTGTAGATATAATTGAAATAGCTATGGTCACCGGAGATGATTTAAAAGTATTGTCGGACAAGATGGTTGCCATGGTAGAAGAACACGGAATGAAGTTCTTTTTGCGGGATGCCGCCAACATTTTGCAGGCTGAATGTGTAATTATAATAGGTACGCGCGAGCAGGCGCAAGGATTGAACTGCGGCCATTGTGGTTATCCCACTTGTGCGGGACGCCCTGAAGGTGTGCCTTGTGCCGTGAATTCGGTTGATGTAGGTATAGCTATCGGTTCGGCTTGCGCCACGGCGGCCGATTTGCGTGTGGATACCCGTGTGATGTTCTCTGCCGGACTTGCTGCGCAGCAATTGGAGTGGTTGCCGGGATGCAGATCTGTGTATGCTATTCCGGTCAGTGCTTCGACCAAGAATCCGTTCTTTGACCGCAAGCCGAAAGAAGAAAAGAAAGAATGATAAATATGAGTGATACGTTCAATACTGTTTTACCTGCCGAATGGGCGCCGCAAAGCGGAATACAGCTGACTTGGCCCCATGCCGGAACTGACTGGGCACATATGCTTACGGAAGTACAAACCTGCTTTGCCGCTATCGCACGCGAAATAGCCCAACGGGAATTGCTTCTGATTGTAACTCCCGAACCGGAGGAGGTCAAAAAGCAGATTTCAGCTACCGTCAATATGCAGAATGTCCGTTTCATGGAGTGTGAAACGAATGATACCTGGGCGCGTGATCATGGTGCAATTACCATGTTGGATTCAGAAGGCGCTTCGCTTCTTGATTTCATGTTCAATGGCTGGGGGCTGAAATTCGCTTCGGATAAAGACAATCTGATTACCCGTCAGGCTGTGGAAGCCGGTTTCCTGAATGGGCGGTATGTTAATCGTCTGGGGTTTGTCCTGGAAGGTGGTTCCATTGAGAGTGACGGGGTGGGAACATTGCTCACCACGTCCGAGTGCCTGCTTTCTCCCAATCGTAACGGACAGATGAGCCGCGATGAAATCGAAGAATATCTCTGTTCTGTATTTCATCTGAAACAGGTACTTTGGCTCGATCATGGGTATTTGGCAGGAGATGATACAGATAGTCATGTCGATACGCTCGCTCGTCTTTGCTCACCGGATACTATTGCCTATGTGCAATGCACCGATACGCAGGATGAACATTACGAAGCTCTCCATCAAATGGAAGAGCAACTGAAAACCTTCCGTACTTTGAATGGAAACCCCTACCGCCTGTTGGCATTGCCTATGGTGGACAAGATTGAGGAAGAGGGTGAACGTCTCCCCGCAACGTATGCCAATTTCTTGATAATGAATGATGCGGTGCTTTATCCTACTTATCGTCAGCCGGAGAATGACCAACGTGCTAAAGAAGTGCTTCAAGCAGCTTTCCCTCATCACGAGATAGTGGGCGTGGATTGCTGTGCATTGATAAAGCAACATGGCTCGTTGCATTGCGTGACGATGCAATATCCAGTGGGAATTATAGCCTGAAAGGCTAAAATTATATGGCGTAGGGCAACGCCCTACGTAGTAAATGAATCGCTAACTTAAGCCCTGAAAGGGCGAAATAAACATGCCACAATCATTATCTAAGAATTATATTCATTTGACTTTTAGTACAAAATACCGTAAGGATAGTATTCGAAAAGAAGATTTACCAGAGATGTTCTCATATATATCCGGTATTTTAAAGAACGTCGATTGTCCTTCAATTATTGTAGGTGGAATAACTAATCATATACATGTTCTTTGTGTTTTAAATAAGAATATAGCTCTAACTAAAATGGTTGAGGAAATAAAGAAAAGTTCTTCTAAGTGGATTAAAGGTAAAGGAATTTACTATCAATGGTTTGCGTGGCAAGAAGGTTATGGAGCTTTTTCAGTTAGTCAGTCTAAAGTGGATGTTGTAACCCGATATATCGGTGGACAGGAAGAACATCATAAAAAGATATCTTTTGAAGACGAGTTAAAGATATTTTTAAAAGAATATGGAGTAGAGTATAATGAACAATATTTATGATAATTTCGCCCTTTCAGGGCTTAGGAAGGAGAATGTTAGCTACGTAGGGCGTTGCCCTACGCTATATAATATCAGGCTTTCAGCCTTTTAAGATGTTGTAGTATAAAGATTATTAATAGCCTGAAAGGCTATAATTATATAGCGCAGGGCAACGCCCTACGTGTTAATCAGATAATTCAATTAAGCCCTGAAAGGGCGAAATAGAATATTGATCTGATACTAATTAGTGAAATATTAAAATTAGAAAGATATGAGAAAAATAAAAGTCGGAATTATTCAGCAAGCCAATACAGCAGATCTTCGTACGAACCTGATGAACCTGGCTAAAAGCATAGAAGCCTGTGCAGTACATGGTGCGCAACTGGTTGTATTACAGGAACTACACAACTCCCTGTATTTCTGTCAGACTGAAAACACACAACTGTTTGATCTGGCGGAAACCATTCCCGGCCCTTCCACCGGGTTTTACTCCGAACTGGCCGCTGCCAATAAAATTGTATTGGTAACCTCCCTATTTGAGAAACGTGCTCCGGGACTCTATCATAACACCGCTGTTGTTTTTGATCGTGACGGAAGTATTGCCGGAAAATACCGCAAGATGCATATCCCCGACGATCCGGCCTATTATGAAAAGTTCTACTTCACCCCCGGAGATATAGGTTTCGAACCTATCCAAACCTCTCTCGGAAAGCTGGGTGTACTTGTTTGCTGGGATCAGTGGTACCCCGAAGCTGCCCGCCTGATGGCATTGAAAGGTGCCGAATTATTAATCTACCCCACCGCCATCGGTTGGGAAAGCAGTGACGCCGATGATGAAAAAGCACGCCAGCTCAATGCCTGGATTATCTCTCAGCGTGCCCATGCCGTAGCCAACGGACTCCCCGTTATCTCCGTTAACCGTGTCGGTCACGAACCCGATCCGTCCATGCAGACGAATGGCATCCAATTCTGGGGAAATAGTTTTGTAGTAGGTCCGCAAGGAGAATTCCTTGCACAAGCCGGAAACGACCGTCCGGAAAATATAGTAGTGGAAATAGATATGGAACGCTCGGAAAATGTACGCCGTTGGTGGCCTTTCCTGCGCGACCGTCGTATCGATGAATACGCTGGATTGACGAAACGCTTCCTCGATTAAAATATGGTTCGATAAAAGCGCAGCAAAACGCAGTTTGATAAAGTGTTAACGGAACGTGATTCTCCTGTTCATTATAAAATTCACGCCTCCGTAGATAAATAGTCCCAGGAACTGAGCCAGGTATTCATCACAATTCAGTGCCTCGACCAGCACTACCAAGAATAGGAATTGCGCCAGATACGCCATTCCGAAAGCGATAGAAAAGAGCAACACCTGCCTCCAGGTGTTGCTCTTCTTTTCTTTATCATCCAAAGGAAATATCCAGTGCTTGCACCAGATAAAATTATGAGTCTGTGCAATGACGTAAGCAGTTATGTTAGAGAGCATATAGTCGATGTCCAGTTCATCCATCATCAGCCAGATGACTGCTGCTATAATCAGGGCATTCAGCGTACCGATTACTGCAAAACGGAAGATGCGTCTCGACTCTCTCACAACAAACTAACCTACTCTTATTCTTTGATATCTACGATCAGATTCAGTTCGTCCAACTGAGACGGATCAAGTGCTGCGGGAGCATCCAGCATCACGTCGCGTCCACTGTTATTCTTCGGGAATGCGATGCAGTCACGAATACTATCCAATCCGGCAAAGAGAGATACCCAACGATCAAGACCATATGCCAGACCGCCATGAGGAGGTGCACCGTATTTGAATGCATTCATCAGGAATCCGAATTGTTCTTCTGCTTTTTCGGGAGTGAATCCGAGGATTTCGAACATCTTTGCCTGCAACTTCGGATCGTGGATACGGATTGAACCGCCACCAACTTCCACACCATTGATTACCATATCATAAGCATCGGCACGTACTGCTGCCGGATCAGTATCCAGCAAATCAATGTCCTCGTCTTTCGGATGGGTGAACGGATGGTGCATAGCCATCAAGCGGTTTTCTTGCTCGCTCCATTCAAACATCGGGAAGTCTACCACCCACAGGCATGCGAATGTGTTCTTATCACGCAATCCCAGTTGGTTACCCATTTCCAGACGAAGCTCGCAAAGCTGCTTGCGCGTCTTCATGGTGTCGTCACCGCTCAAAATCAGAATCAAGTCACCCGGTTTGGCACCGAAAGCTTCTTTTACCTGTTGCAGTACTTCCTGCGTATAGAATTTGTCAACGCTCGATTTTACATTTCCGTCTTCCTCTACACGGGCGTAAACCATACCTTTTGCACCAACCTGCGGTCTCTTCACGAATTCCGTCAGTGCATCCAGTTGTTTGCGGGTATAGTGTGCGGCACCTTCGGCACAGATACCACCGATGTATTCGGCACTATCGAATACAGAGAAGCCATGCCCTTTCAGTATATCCATCAGCTCCACGAACTTCATGCCGAAACGCAAGTCGGGTTTGTCGCTACCATAATATTTCATGGCGTCCGCCCATGCCATACGCTGGAACTGACCTTCCAATTCCACACCGCGGATTTCTTTGAACAGATATTTCGTCATACCTTCAAACAGGTTGATGATGTCGTCCTGTTCCACGAAAGACATTTCACAGTCTATCTGAGTAAATTCCGGCTGACGGTCGGCACGAAGGTCCTCGTCACGGAAACACTTGGCAATCTGGAAGTAACGGTCGAAACCAGATACCATCAGCAATTGCTTCAAGGTCTGCGGGCTTTGCGGCAAAGCGTAGAACTGTCCCGGATTCATGCGTGAGGGCACCACGAAGTCGCGTGCGCCTTCCGGAGTAGAGCCTACCAGTACAGGAGTCTCCACTTCGATGAAACCCTGGCTGTCCAGGTAGCGGCGTACCTCAATGGTCATTCTATGGCGGAGTTCCAGATTTCTGCGTACCGACGGGCGGCGCAAATCCAGATAACGGTATTTCATGCGGATATCGTCGCCACCATCCGTATTATCTTCGATGGTGAACGGAGGTGTCAAGGCTGCATTCAGCACATTCAGTTCCGATACGATGATTTCAATATCTCCGGTCGGGATATTGGCATTTTTGCTGAAGCGTTCGTTCACCGTTCCTGTAATCTGAATGACGAATTCGCGTCCCAGGCGGTTGGCGTTCTCGCAAAGTGCGGCGTCCACCTCTTCGTTAAAAACTAACTGGGTGATACCGTAACGGTCGCGGAGGTCAATGAATGTCATGCCTCCCATTTTGCGGCTGCGCTGCACCCAACCTGCCAGCGTTACTTGCTTATTGACATCGGAGATACGAAGTTCTCCGCAGGTGTGTGATCTAAACATGTTGATATTTACAATTTACAATTTACAATTTACAATTTGGCTGCGCTGTCGGGGCACACGCTTAATTGCTAATGACGCGCAAAAATACAGATTTATTTTATAAAAACTCAGATTTTAGTTAACTTCTTAATCTGTTCTTTGCTCTTATCCAATATCATCTTATTCTTATGCACAATTTCCTCATTGATCTGCTTCAGGCCATTTATGTAATCCTGTGCTCGTTGCAATACATTCGAAGAGTCTTTTTCGGCATACCGGGGGATGATCACCTGCAATCCTTCTTTGATTACCTTTACGTCGATGTTTTCTCCCATCATCATCGGGTCCCCGTCAAAGTGCACTACTCCCGGTTTGGTACGGTGGATGCGCAGCGTCTGGCAGCGGAAAGTTTTGATGCGGCTGTTTTGGTCTATAGTCTTATTAAACAGTTGGAAAGACAGGGAGGGCACATCCAGCACCGTGAAAGGTTCAAGGATGGTCACGTCCAGTAATCCGTCCGTCAGCATGGCCTGTGGAGCTATGTACGCATTGTTTCCATATTGCGAAGCGTTGCCGCAGGCTATCAGGAAAGCCTTATACTTTAAGGTACCGTCTTCCGTTTCCAGTTCGTAAGTTTCGGGCTGATACTTCAGACTCTCCAGCAGAGTCTTTTCTAAATAGGTAAGAGGGCCTCTCCTGCCCGCCTTTGCAAATTTCAGACTGACAAAAGCATCAAAACCCACACCGCAGGTGCAGAAGAAAGGCACTTCATTGATTTTTCCGTAATCGATGACGTCTATAATTCCTTCGTTGATGATTTCTATCGCCTTTTTAGGCTCCATCGAGATTTGCAGGTGGCGTGCCAGTCCGTTTCCCGAACCACACGGAATGATGCCCAATGCAGTTTTTGTATGTACTAGCGAACGGGCTATTTCGTTGATCGTACCGTCACCGCCAATAGCCACTACGGCATGCACATTTTCCTTTGCTTTTTGTGCAGCAATTTCAACAGCATGTCCGGCATATTCGGTATAGATTACCTCCTGGACATACTTTGCCTTATCCAGCTTTTCATCGAGCAAATGGAGGATTTGCTCTTTGCTCTGCGTGCCGGATTTCGGATTTATAATGAATGATATTTTCTTTTTTTCTTCGTCCATGCAAGGGTTGTTTCACTATGCAATTTTATAAATGGCAAAAGTAATACAAATACTTGAATTTTTAACCATAGAGTGGGCTTTATTCCATAGACAAATATATTTTTTAGTAAAAAAAGAACAGATAAGCACATATTTTGCTATCTTTGCCCCCTGTTTTCAAAAGGCTTGTAACTAAGAGTTAAATATTTCATATTATATAATAAACATTTCATGGGATTACTACAAGACAAATTGGCGAAATACGACCTGCCACAGCAATATATGGCAATGGGCGTATACCCCTATTTCCGCACAATTGACAGCCATCAGGATACTGAGGTGTTGATGGATGGTAAAAAAGTCCTGATGTTCGGTTCGAATGCTTATACGGGACTGACTTACGATAAAAGAATAATAGAAGCCGCAAAAGCTGCCACAGATAAATACGGTACAGGTTGTGCAGGTTCCCGTTTATTAAATGGAACTCTTGATATACACGTAGAGTTGGAAAAAGAACTGGCTGAGTTTGTCGGAAAAGACGATGCGCTCTGTTTTTCCACCGGATTTACTGTAAATGAGGGTGTTATTCCGCAATTGACGGGACGTAACGATTACATTATCTGTGACGACCGCGTGCACGCTTCCATCGTAGATGGTCGCCGCCTCTCCTTTTCTACTCAATTAAAGTACAAACATAACGATATGGCCGATCTGGAAAAAGAACTCCAGAAATGCGAGCCGGATGCTATCAAACTGATTGTGGTGGATAGTGTCTTCTCTATGGAAGGCGACCTTGCCAACCTCCCGGAGATCGTACGTTTGAAGAAGAAATACAATGCCAGCATCATGGTGGACGAAGCGCACGGATTGGGTGTGTTCGGAAAACAGGGACGCGGTGTTTGCGATCATTTCGGTGTGACGGATGATATCGACCTGATTATGGGTACATTCAGCAAGTCACTGGCTTCTATTGGTGGTTTCGTTGCCGGAGATGCTTCGGTAATCAACTGGTTGCGCCACAATGCCCGTTCTTATATATTCCAGGCAAGTAACACGCCTGCTGCTACGGCTGCTGCCCGTGAAGCTCTTCACATCATTATGAACGAGCCGGAACGTCAGCAACGTTTGTGGGATATCACCAACTATGCATTGAAGAAATTCCGTGATGCCGGTTTCGAAATCGGTGAAACTGAATCTCCTATCATTCCGCTGTATGTGCGTGATGCGGAAAAGACATTTATCGTAACTAAGATGGCGTTTGACGAAGGCATCTTCATCAATCCGGTTATTCCGCCCGCTTGTGCACCGCAAGATACGCTGGTACGCGTAGCATTGATGGCTACTCACACCAAAGAGCAGGTAGACTATGCTGTTGAGAAGTTGACGAAATGTTTCCGTGAACTCGGAGTGATTGAATAAGGATTTTCCTGAAATCAGATAAAATGAAAAGAGACTGTCTTTAAAAGGCAGTCTCTTTTTTTGTATCTTTGCCACCTGAAAATATTAACTTAATACTAAGAAACAAATGTCTAATACCCCCTCAGCAGCTTTTTCGGATACCAAGGCGCATTACGATCTTCTGGACGGACTTCGTGGTGTAGCGGCTCTTATGGTAATATGGTATCATATATTCGAAGGCTATGCTTTTGCAAGCGATACCATGATTACAACGTTCAATCATGGATATTTAGCCGTAGATTTTTTCTTTATCCTTTCAGGTTTCGTTATCGGCTATGCCTATGATGACCGTTGGGGTAAGAGTCTTACAATGAAAGATTTCTTTAAGCGTCGTTTGATACGTCTTCATCCTATGGTGATAATGGGGGCTGTTCTGGGTGCTGTTACATTCTGTATTCAGGGTTCCGTGCAATGGGATGGAACGCATATCGGCATTTCCATGATAATGCTGTCTCTGCTCTGCACAATATTCTTTATTCCCGCAATGCCGGGCGTAGGTTATGAAGTTCGTGGCAACGGTGAGATGTTTCCGTTGAATGGGCCTTGCTGGTCATTGTTCTTCGAGTATATAGGTAATATTCTTTATGCCTTGTTTATCCGTCGCTTATCCAAAAAGGCGCTGACTGTGCTTGTTGTATTGTTGGGAGTGGCATTGGTGCTATTCGCAGTCTTCGATGTTTCCGGTTATGGAAATATAGGTGTGGGCTGGACGTTGGACGGTGTCAACTTTGGCGGCGGATTATTGAGAATGTTGTTCCCGTTTTCTGTGGGTATGCTTATGTCGCGTAACTTCAAGCCTATGAAGGTGAAAGGCGCGTTCTGGATATGTACCATTGTATTGATTGCTTTGTTCTCAGTACCCTATCTGGAAGGTGCGGAGCCGATTTGTACAAATGGTCTTTATGAAGCATTTTGTATTATCGTAGCTTTCCCCGCCCTTGTATGGATAGGAGCATCGGGAACTACTACGGATAAAAAGTCAACTCAGATATGTAAGTTCCTGGGAGATATCTCTTATCCGATTTATGTGATACATTATCCGTTCATGTATCTGTTCTATGCATGGCTGATTAAAAATCAACTCTTTACTTTGGGAGAAACCTGGCAGGTTGCTTTATGCGTTTATGCCTTGAATGTAGTGTTGGCTTACCTGTGCTTGAAGCTGTATGATGAGCCTATACGGAAATATTTGGCACAACGGTTTTTAAAGAAGAAGTGATTACGCCCTTTCAGGGTGCAGACACTGGGTTATATACTTACGTAGGGCGATGGCCCTACGCTATATAATTTCAGGCTTTCAGCCTTCCTTTTATAGGTCGTGCCATATCTAATTCTCCTTTCTTTATTAAAGTATTATTTTTTATAGCCTTTCATTTTTTTCGGTTATGAATTAAATGGGTACGCGGACGAACGCGGATTTAAAAAGCTGCGCTATACTATTATAAATAAAAAAATAAAGTCCGCGTTCATCCGCCTTGTCCGTGTCGTCCGCGTATCTATTCATTCATTACTATACCGTTATGAGTTAAATGATATAATCTTTAAGAAAGGAAATATTATAGTATAAACTGGAATCTTGCCTGCAATACACTAAAATTCTTGTCGCTTATCTCCCGAATGTGTTTTCCGGGGATTACATAACTGTAGTTTACTTTAATCCCTATATGCTTGTTTATGTAGTAATTCAATCCCAGAGAAAAATCCTTTTGTGTTCCGCCTAATACTTCCGCAGTTCGGTCGTTCATATCTACGATATTGAAACGTCCGCAGAGTTCGAGCGCACGGCCTACAGGACGGGCAGGACATGCCAGAGCTGCATCATATGCATAAGTATCTCCTATCAGGAGCCACGAACATTGCGCATATCCACCCTGTCCGGTATAGTAGGCAAGGGCGTTCCTGCGTTTCACCTGAGTGCGGATATATTCGCTTTGAAGGAGGAATTTTCCGTAATAGATCAGCAGTTCAGTACCCAGCTTCACTTGATGGCGGGCATTATCCACTTCTGCATAAATCAGGTTACGATTATCGATAGTGCTTACTCCGGCAGATTTATAGACAAAGGTATTCCTGTTATCATCATCCGGCAAAGCACCATCGGGAGTGCGATAGACAGCGGCAATGCCGAGATGCAGTAACTTTCCAGTCTCATTTACAGGTCGGTAAACAAAACGTCCGTCTACGGCATAACCTTGCGAGGTATTCTTTAAGTTACTGATATCGTTGTCGGTAAACAATCCTCCGCAAGCATAATAATGCATAGCATTGTAAGTATAGGCAACTCCCAGACGCCGACTGTTGGTCATGGCAAGCACAGAGCCGGGTGACTGATGGAAACGTAGGTCGAAAGTGCTGCAAAGCATATCCATGGTGAAAGGTTCGTAGAATTGCCCTACCTGGATGATATGCTTACCGGAAGTGTAAGTGGCGAAAGCATCTTTGATAGAAACCTTGCTGCCTACATAGCCTATTTCCACTTTCATGTCCCAGCGCTGGTAAGTGGCCTTCATGCCTATGCGCAGATCATTGAATTCCGTACCGTTACCGAAATGATTGTCATTCCTGAGATAAACACCGCCATCTATAAGCATGCGGCCGGTTACTTTGTACTGTAATTTGTCGGAGAGAGTTTCCTGTGCTGTGGCGGTCAGAGAAGTGATGACCGCCAGCAGGCACAGGGAGGATTTAGAAAGGTAATTCATTAGTAAGAAGTTTGTTGGACTACTTCTATCAGACGTGTGAAATCTTCAGGATGTACATCTCCGATGTTGCCGATGCGGAAAGTATCTGCCTGGGATATCTTGCCCGGATAGATGACAAAACCTTTTTCTTTCAGTTGGGTGTAGAAAGAGTTGAAATCGAAACCTGCTTTCGGATAAAGGAAAGAGGTGATGATGGGCGACTGGAATTCGTCCGGCAGCAAGGTTTTGAAGCCGAGTGCGCGCATTCCTTCTACCAATATGCGGTGGTTTTCGCAATATCTCTTGTGGCGGGCGGCTACTCCCCCCTCTTCTTCCAGTTCGGCAAGTGCTTGCTTGAAGGCTCTTACTACATGGGTGGGTGAAGTAAACCTCCATTTGCCGTGTCCCTTTTCCATCGTCTCCCATTGGTCGTAAATATCGAGTGAGAGTGAACGGGAAACGCCTTTGCAGTGTAACAGTTCGGATTTTCGGGCTATGATAAAACCGAAGCCGGGAACACCCTGGATGCATTTGTTGGCACTGCTGATCATGAAGTCGATACCTAATTCATACATATCCAAAGGCACGCCGCCGAAGCTGCTCATAGCATCTACAATCAGCTTTTTGTTGTGGAGCTTCACAATGTGGGCAATCTCTTTGAGAGGGTTCAGGATACCGGTAGTGGTTTCGCAATGTACTACGGCTACGTGGGTGATATCTGAATTGTTGGACAGGTAATCGTCTACATAGTCAACGGAAACCTGTTCGGTTTCTTCGAAAGCAAGCATATCGTAGTTGATGCCGTGATATTCGGCAATGTGGCCCATACGGTCACCATAAGCGCCATTGCTGAGGATAAGTAGTTTGTGCTTGGGAGTGATAACACTGCCGATAACAGCTTCCACGCAATAAGTGCCGCTTCCCTGCAAGAGTACGGAAGTGTATTCGTCGGTGGCTGTAGTGGCAAGGGCAACGAGGGATTTGCGGATTTCTTCTACAATGTGTACGTTATAGTCGGCGTCCCATGTGCACCAATCGGTCATCATGGCTTCTTTTACGGTTTCTGACGTGGTTAATGGGCCGGGGGTTAATAATAAATAGGGTTTCATATTGGTTTGATATTTAAAAGGATTAATGATTCGTATTCAGTTTATGATTGATAAGTTCTATGATTTTGGGAAGTTCTTCGATGCTGTCCACCACATAGTGGGCACCTGCCAGAAGCATGCGCTGTCTGACTTCTGCTTTCCGAGCAGTGAGCGTTGCGGGAGGCATTTGTTCTACTTCCTCCTGGGTTAGTCCCAGTTCGTTACTGCCGAGTATGACGCCGACGGTCCAGACTTTGGCATTGATACCCTCTTTGATGTCGGCAATGGTGTCACCGTACTTCAGAACACAGTCTGTTGAAGGGATGGCAAGATCGATCATGTTTTGGTAAATCATATAAGGGAAAGGACGTCCGGCAGGCAGGCCGTTGGGAGTGACACACTTGTCGGTGGTGTAACCTTTGCGGGCTGCATTGGGGAGCACTACATCCATCATGGCTTGGGTGTAGCCGGTGGTGGAACCTATTTTGATGCCTTGTTTTCTCAGTTCATTCAGGGTATCGATGACTCCGGGAATGGGGTCGGTGTAGTTTGCCAGGGAAGCAAAAAGGTATTCTTCGAATTTGGCGTTCATATCTATTACGTCCTGTTCGTTCCAGGGGCGGTGATAGAGTTTCTCAAACTCCTCGCCTACTCCGTCCATCTTGAACAGTTCGCGGATGTGGTCTATCTTGGCCATTCCCATAGGGCGGCGGGCTTGTTCCATCGTGATGTTGATGCCTATTTCATTGAAGGCTTTCAGGAAGGCGGCTACCGGAGCGAAACATCCGTAATCGACTGCAGAGCCTGCCCAGTCCATAATGATACATTCTATTCTTTTCATGTTTACTTGTTATTTTATAATGAGTTGTTATTTACCTGTTTAGATTTTTAAGTGCGGATTACGCACCCGGGAAACTGAATACAACCCGCTAAATTATCATTTATTACAACAAGGTGTTCCATTTTCCTTGTTTTTTTAGCTGGGCATCACAGAAAATGCAGATTGCAGCATTTCCGGTTTCTCTTCTACCGCACGTCCGGTGCGCAGGAGTTCTTCTTTCTTATGTCTCTGCACCAGATAGACAATAGAACAGCTGAATGCTACGGTACAGATTATTCCTACATAACCGGACATCTGGTTGTAAAAATCGAGCCAATTGATATCCGTATTAAAGAATTCCTTGAACATCAAGACGAGTACCGTACCGGTATATCCGATGAAATCAATCGTCACAATAAAGAATCCTACATTGCCTTTTATCTTGAAGCATGCTATGAAGCGGTCGAAAAATATGCTTTGAAAACAAAGGTAGGCAATGTAAAGGCTCAGACTCTGGATGAACAACCAAGTCACGGTGCTGAGTTGAAGCGTATCGTAATTGAGTGATACGAAACTCATGGTAGCCGTTCCGGCAACCACCATACTCAGGAGGATGACCAATACTTTGATATTACTCTTTACAAAGACCATCATTCCGAAAAGTGCAAGGATGATAAGAGTAACAACACTGTCTATTTGTGCAAACAGCCAGGAAGAATGTCCGCTCATGTCGATAATCTTCACCAGGAAATCTTCTTTAATATCCCGGAGGATAACCAACAGAAGGTTGGCTACGAACAGGAGGATCAATACGGGCATGAAGTTGCGAAACAGTTCTTTGCGTTGTTTTCCGTTGAGAGTGACACGCTGGCTCTTTTCGGCAATGTCCTGTTGGGTGGGTTGCGGCAGGCGATTCAGGGTGTAACCCAGTAAGGCAAGCAATGGCAGGGCAAAGGCACCGATGAGAGCGGGCATCCAAAACTCTCCTACATGCAGGGTGTTCATAACGAACAGTCCGATAGATTTTGCCACGCCGGAGCTGATGACAATACTGATACCCAAAAGGCTGGCAAGAATATCGGTGGTGCGTCTGCCTTCGATGAAGCTGAATATCACGCCCCACATGCAACCCAGTGACAAACCGTTGAAGAACATGGCGAAGATATTATAAGGAGCAGGCAAGAGTCCGAAGAGAACCAGGGAGAGTTCCGCTACCAGAATGGAAGCCAGGATGAACTTCATGCGGTGCTCCTTCTTTAATTCGGAGATCAACTTGATACCGACAAACTTGGCGATGAGGTAGCCCAGAATCTGAACGGTGGTAACCAGTACTTTATAATCCAATCCGAAAGCATCCAGTCCGTCGAAGGAGGCAGCGGTGAAAGGCTTGCGAAGCGCATATACTAAGGAGTACGAAAGAAGCGCTGCACCTCCTGCCCAAAGTATGAATACAAGATCGGATATTTTCTTGTTTGAAAGTAGTTCCGTTTTAATGTCGGTAATTGTTTTCATTTTATTCTCTTTTGATTTCGAGGGCAAAAGTAGAAGGATGATGTTACAGAAAAAATGAATATTTATTATTAATACATTTAATTATCGGATAGAAAATAAAGTAACATTAATGTAACATTTATGCAATCGGAATATAACACAAGTGGGTGTTCTTTGCAAATTAAAAACCAAAAACACTTACAAAATATGGAGGAACTATTAGAGATATATAAGCGGATAGAAGATCTGCGTAATAAAGGGGTGAAGATGAAAGATATAGCTGATAAAACGAATATGCCCGCCAGTGTGCTGTCTTCTCTCTATTCAAGTGTGCTGCCCACCTTTGCAAGATCGGTAAAGAAAGGAATGACGGAAGAAGAAGCATTGGACTATGCCCTGTCTCAGGTGAATAATGTTTCGAAGAAACGTTTGCTCGGTAACCTTACTGAAATGAAAGGGCAGTTGCTGGAACTGGAACCCGTGACAACCGGTAACCAGAAGGAAATTCCATTCGTCAGAATGTTGACCGAAGAGATGAATCATTCGGCACAGGAAGTGTATAATTATAGTGGTATATATATAAGTTATAGTCTTTCGTCTTCGAGCGATTGCCTGAAGATGGAACCGTATCTGATTAGTGCCTCCGAAAACAATGACTATGTACAGGTGACTCATATGAGCGCTTACAACACAACGCACCGGGGGATCGGGTTATTAAATAATCATCAGAATGCATATATCATCTTCAATGAAAGGGAGGCTCCGCAGCTTGCATTATTCACCATCTATCTGCAACTGCCCATGTACGACTATCCGTCTATGCTGAAAGGGCTTTACCTGAGTCTGGACTATAACCGGAATCCGATAGCCCGGCGGATTGTTTTCGTGAAATATTCCGATAGTACCAGCATGGATGATTTTATAGAACTGAAAGGCGGACTGCTGACCGAGGAAGAACTGACACCGGAGCAAAAGGTCTATTTTGAATATACATGCCGGGACGGGGATTATATAAAAACGTGTACGGTGCCCTCCCCTCACCTGAATGGTGACGATCTGGAAAGGGAGAAGAAGATGCTGAAACTGTGATTCTGCTAATAAGAATACAACGACGGTGTGTCTTTTGTTACAGATTTACAGTTTTTCTTATCATCTTGCTTTGATATTGAAAGTTTTTTAGTATGTTTGCCGCATTATTAATGAAAAACACGTCTTTTCAATGAAAAAGCAAGATTTCCTGTTTATTATTCTGGTGGTGGTGGTCTTTCTACCCTTCTTTTTGAGTGACGCGGTTTATGACTGGTATAAGTCGTTCAATGCTGCACACGGCATGGTGATGAGTTTTCTGAAGTTTGCCATTCTGTCTTCGTTGGGCGAAGTGCTGGGATTACGAATCAGTGCGGGAGTGTACAACCGGAAGGGGTTCGGTATTATTCCGCGCATGGTGGTATGGGGCATACTCGGTATGGGTATCAATGCCGCTATGATTATCTTTTCAAAAGGTGTGCCGCAGTTCATGGAGTATATGGGAATGGCAAATGCTGCCGCAACGTTTACAAGTGAAGCGATGTCTCTCGATAAGGTGCTGGTGGCGCTGGCCATATCGGTAACAATGAACACAATCTTTGCTCCGGTATTCATGACTTTCCATAAAATAACAGATACGCATATCCTGATGTGCGGCGGTTCTATTAAGAGTCTTATCACTCCTATCCCAATGACGAAAATCATCACCGGACTGAACTGGAACGTTCAATGGAACTTCGTTTTTAAGAAGACAATCCCGTTCTTCTGGTATCCTGCACACACCATTACTTTCATGCTTCCGCCGGATATGCGCGTATTGTTTGCGGCATTGCTGGGCATTGTGCTGGGAGTATTGCTGGCAGTGGCGGCACGGAAATAGTTTTTTTATTACCTTTGCTTCCTGCTAAACGAAAATAGATGTATGAAACTATATAGTAAGCAGGAAGCAATCGCACGCATGAATATGCTGGCAGGCTGTTCAAAGTCGTTTGTCTTTCTGATTGATTATTCGCAGGAACAGGTTTATGTGGAAGAGACAGCAGAGGTCTCACCGGAGGAGCTGATATATAACCTGAATGGATTTACGAATGAAGCAGTTGCCGGTTTAACGGATGAATTGCTTCCGGAGAGTTTGCCGGAACAGATAGAATGGATCTCACAGCCTGTTTCTTTTCTGGAATACAGTAGTGCTTTCGGACATGTGAAAAAGAATATTCTTGCCGGAAACAGTTTTCTTACGAATTTAACTTGCCGGACTCCGGTACAAACCAATCTGACTTTAAAGGATATATATTGTAACTCCCGTGCTTTATATAAAGTATGGGTAAAGAATCGTTTTGTAGTTTTCTCTCCGGAGATTTTTGTTCGGATAAAGAAAGGGATTATCAGCTCTTATCCCATGAAAGGTACGATAGACGCTACCCTGCCCGATGCCGTACAAACCTTGATGAATGACAGGAAAGAAGCGGCGGAACATGCTACGATTGTGGATCTGATCAGGAATGATCTGAGTATTGTGGCATCTCATGTCCGGGTGGAGCGTTATCGCTATATAGATGTGTTGCAGACAAATCGAGGACCGATATTGCAGACCAGTTCGGAGATATGCGGTGAACTTCCAGAAGATTACAAACGGCAGTTAGGTGATATTCTTTTCAGTATGTTGCCTGCCGGTTCTATTACCGGTGCACCCAAAAAGAAGACGATGCAGATTATTCGTGAAGCTGAAGGATATGAACGGGGATTCTATACGGGAATAACCGGATATTTCGATGGAGACAATATGGATAGTGCCGTGATGATACGTTTTGTGGAGCAAGAGGCGGACGGAATGTATTTTAAAAGCGGTGGTGGCATTACTTTCAAGAGTGACGCCCACAGTGAATATGAAGAAATGAAACAGAAAATATATGTGCCGATTTATTGAAACGATACAAGTGCATGACGGTAAGTTGCAGAACCTTGCCCATCACAACCGTAGGATGAATGAGACGAGACAGGCGGTTTTCGGAATGGCGGATCAACTGGATATTCTGGATTATACAGGGGATTGTCCTGAAAGCGGTTTTTATAAATGCCGGGTAGTTTATGGCAGAGAAGTATGTGAAGTGGCATTTTCCGCTTATGCAATGAGGACTGTACGTTCGCTCCGGTTGGTCGGTTCGGATACGATTGATTATCGCTACAAAAGTACGGACCGGAAGGAACTGGAAACATTGTATGCCCTGCGCGGCAATCAGGATGATGTATTGATTGTCAGAAACAATCTTTTGACGGATACTTCCATTGCTAATGTGGCGTTAGAAAAAGAGGGAGTCTGGTATACACCGAGGACTCCCCTATTGAAGGGCACAAAACGTGCATTGCTGTTGGAGCGGGGGGTACTGACGGAATGTGATATTCCGTCAGATGAGATTTCCTCCTATTCACATATCGCTTTATTTAATGCGATGATTGATTTTCAGTCTCTGGTTCTGGAGATTAACCGGGATACGGTTATTCGTGTTTGATACTATCCACCGGATTATTTCTTGCTGCCCGATAACTGTTCAAGCATACTGTGAGCAGGGTGATGCAGACAGTGAAGAACAAAGGAAGCAGGATATGAAGGATGCCGATGTGCACATGGTAAGCAAATTGTTGCAGCCAATAATTCATCGGATAGCAGACCAGGGGTACAATGAGTATAAACGCTATACCTATGTAGTACAGGAACGGGCGATTGACAAGCCATACTATTTGCCCGAATGATGCACCGTGAATCTTCCGAATTCCTATTTCGCGTATACGTTGCTGGATAGCATAATGGGTGATGCCGAACAATCCGAACAGTGTGAGGAATAAACTGATTGATGCATACATCAGCAGGATGCGGGAAAAGTCGGTGACTTCCTGATTATTGGAGATCAGTACCTGATAAGGGTCTTCATAATTGAATGGAGTACCGGGATATTTCTTCTCCCATAATCCGCGAAGATGATTGATGACTGCTGTGCGATCTTGTTCGTCAAACTGTAAGGTTAATGTGGTATAGTCATCCTGTGGCATTTCGTGCAGAATCATTCTCAGTGGAAACACATTGTTTGTGAGCGAATATTTCTTGAAATCTTTCATGACACCGATAATAGTACCTTTCTCACTCTTTTCGGGCACGTATTTGGAAATCGGTTGTCCCACCGGGTCTTCTCCTTCGGGCACAAGATAGCGAATGAAGGACTCGTTGATGATGACCGGCACAGAGGTACGGAGTAATAAATGGAATGTTTGTTTGGCATCCAGCAAGTCGAAATCGTATATATCCAGGAAGTCCGGACAGTTTTCATAAAGTTCAAGCATCAGAAGGTCATTCTTCTCACCATTTTGGCGGGGAACGGCCATACTCATGGTATAAAGGCCTGATTGGGAAGATACGACAGACTTCACTCCGGGGATGGATTTAATGTCTTCTATCCAAGTAGATAGAGGGGATTTCCGGGAATCGCCGATTCCAAACTCAACGATTCCTTTGTAGCGGCTTCCCTCCTGCTCTATCAGGTCCATCTGGCTACGGATGATCATAAAAGCACTTAGCAGTCCGATGGAAATCATGAATTGTAAGGTGACCAGTGCTGCTACAATGCGCTGTTTCTTACGACCTGTAAAGAAGCTGCGGTAACGGCTTTCGGACAAGGTCTGTATCTTCCGGCTCATGTATTCTGCCGGAACAACGGATAGAATGATGACAAACAGCAGGATAACAGGGAATACCTGAACGGAGAAAAGATAGGAGAACGACAGATGCGCGGATATTGTTGCATTGAATACTGCTAACAGGTCGCTCATCAACAGAATGGATAACAAGAACGCTGTAATCACCATCAGGAAAGTATCGGCAAAGAGTTGCCAACGGATTTGACGGTGGCTTGCACCTAAAAGGCTTTCAATGTGCAAGGTGCGTATTTGCTTCAATAAGCGTGAAAAACTGAGATTGATATAGTTGAAGCAACCGATGAACAAGATTAATAAAGCAGATAGCAGTCCGACGCTTAACAGGGCCTTTTGCCGATGCTCGATACACTGGTTGCTATCTTGTGTGGTAGTGGTAAAATAGGATTCCTGTAAAGTCTGGGTACGATAATACCCTTTGCCTAATAAAGTGGGAAGCTCGGTTGTCTCGAAGCGTTGGCGAAAGGCGTTGAGGTCTGCTCCTTCTTTGAGAAGTATCGAACAGGTGGTTCCTTCGGGACTTTTTAGATGCGTGAGCAAGTCTGCCTGCAACATGCTTTGCGGTGGCAGGCGGAAGACGGCAGCGATACGGTAGGCACTTTCGCCGGATTGAGGGATATCCAGCAGCTTGCCGAGGCAGTCGGTGGTACCGAAACAACGTTCGGCCAAAGCTTGGCTGATGGCGATGGTTCCCGGGTGAGTCAATACTTCTTCTATTTTTCCTGCAAGGGTTTCGATGGGGATAAATTGGGGCAATGTGCTGTCTGCCGATAGCAGGTTCAGTTCGGAATATTCTTGGTCGCCCACACGGATTTTTGTATGAGTGATAGCTTGTGTGCGTAGTGAAGCTTCTATCTCAGGGAATTGTGAGATGATTTCGGGGACAGATTCGTGGTATACGAATGTTCCCTGCATTTCTTGTTGTGCGAAAGGTAGTGTTTGTGTCAGCCGGAGAATACGGTCACGGTTGGGGTTGTTATACTCGATGTTGTATTCGTATAGGACGAAGGCTGTCAGTAGATTGGTGCATGCGATACCGATAACCAGACTGACAAGAGAAATAGTGACGAACAATTTATTTCGCCACCAGCTACGCAGGACAAACTTCAGAATGTACATGTTCTTTTAGTGATAATATTAATAGGTTTTAGCTCTATCAGGAAGCCTGAAGAGTTTACATTATATAGTGCCGGGAAACCTGAAAGGGCTCGCATTTACAGTACAGAAGCCTGAAAGGCTTACATCATATAGCGTAGGGCATCGCCCTACGTAATAAGTATTCCCATCTCTGAGCCCTGAAAGGGCGAAATAAAATAGTATATCTCCGATTTCGTCCTTTTAGGGTTTAAGTAAAAATGTGTACAATTTGGGTTACAGACTCACCTCTGTCACCACCTGTCCGTCGAACAGATTAATGATACGTCCTGCAAAACCGGCATCGTGCTGTGAGTGGGTTACCATGACGATGGTGGTTCCTTCTTTGTTCAGTTCATTCAGCAGTTCCATCACTTCCTTACCGTTCTTGGAGTCCAGATTACCGGTAGGCTCATCGGCAAGGATCAGCTTCGGATTGGCTACTACGGCACGGGCTATGGCAACACGTTGCTGCTGCCCACCGGAAAGCTGCTGTGGGAAGTGTTTGCTTCGGTGTGTAATGGCCATACGTTCCATAGCTGTTTCCACGCGACGTTTGCGTTCGGCGGAAGGAATGCCCATATAGAGCAACGGAAGTTCGATGTTTTCGTATACGTTCAGTTCGTCAATCAGGTTGAAGCTTTGGAATACGAAACCAATGACACCTTTACGCAGGCTGGTACGTTGTGCCTCGGTGTATTTGGAGACTTCCTTTCCATTGAGGTAGTATTCTCCGCCCGAAGGATTATCGAGCAAGCCGAGAATATTCAGCAATGTAGATTTACCACAACCGGAAGGTCCCATGACTGCGACGAACTCACCTTCTTTCACTTCGATGTTCACATTGTTCAAAGCCCATGTCTGCACTTCTTCTGTCTTGAAGATTTTTTGCAGGTTTACTGTTTTAATCATAATACTGATAATTTTAATTAGTAATATTGTTTATTCGTTTTTTATTATCTCGGCCGGATTGATATGCATGATCCGGTAAATTTTGTATGCGGTGGTGAGGAATATCATGAAGGCTACACTGAAGAATAACAGAATTCCCCAATCCCAGCCTTGTATACATTTCACTGTACCTTCGCCTATTGATAGCAGCATCAGTCGTACTAAAGGATAAGCAACCGCAAAAGCCAGCAGGAAAATCACCAGATAAGCTTTACCGAATATGCCGGCAATGATCCATGGGGTAGCTCCGTTGATTTTACGAATGGCTATTTCCTTCTGTCGGCTGACTGTGTCCATGGAGATGGCCGAATAGATGCTCAGTACGACCAATAGTATACTTACAACGGCCAGGATTGTCATCGCCACTTGTGTCATATACATTGATCCCATCATCGTTTGTTTATTATCAGATAGGGAGCGGATTTCAAGAGGCAAGGTTATGGGTACGTAGTTACGACAGATATCAGTGATGCGCCGGATACTTTTGGCAGCGTTTGTACCCGGTGCCAGCTTGACATAGAAATACCTGAAATGGTTACTGGGGAAAAATACCGAACCGATGGTTCCTCTTCCCTGAGTTTCTTTATAGAGCTCTTTGAAAGTACCGATGATGCGGTAACTTTGGCCCTCAATCTCTACTCTGTCTTGCACGTTGTCCTTATCCAGTTGCTGTCTGAAGGCCTCACTGACATAAACGGTACCTTCTGCATCTCCATTCACTTCTTTTCCTTGCAATGGGATGTTCAGGAATTTAAAGTAACTCGGAGTTCCCATTGCTATGTCAATCATGACCTCCGATTGGTCAGCTTTCTTATAGGTGCGCATAAAATGATTTCCACTTTGCAAATCATCTGTCATGGTCAGTGTCTCTATACACTCCGGCAATGCTTGAATATCAGATAATATAGGGTTTATGTGCTGCCACATACGTTGGCTGTTCACCTTCAGGGAAATGATATTTTCTTCTTCTTCGGATGTAAGCGGATTGTATGCCTGACCGAACACTTCGTGCCACACCATATTGACGCCGAGTGTACTGCCCACAAAGAAAATGGCAATACCTAACTGCAACCACATCATAATTGAACGGAAAATATGACGGCTACGGTTATTGTTGATTTGGCTGATTATGCTCACTTGCCGTAAACGGCGGATAGGAAACCATATTACGAGCATACATATCATCAGAAGTGCAATATATATTTGAAACTGTACAACGTAGATAGATGACAAGGGTAAATCGGGCATATCATGGCTTGGAATGTATATTTCCGCAAGATTTATCATGAGTTCCGTTAAAAACAGAGATAAAAGAAATGCGGTGGACATCATCCAAAATACTTCAGCAAAAAGGAGCAGGAACAGTCCTTTTATCTCGGATCCCATACATTTGCGAAGCGCCACTTCACGCTGACGATTATAGAACATCTGAATGATGAACTTAAGGAAATTAATCAGCCCTGAAACCAGGATAAGTGAGGCTATGAATAGTATCAGAAACTGCACCATTGTCAGTTCTTTGTCCTGCCGCATACTGAACGCGGCGTAAGGGTGTACGGTGTCCTCATTCCGTTGCCACGTTATGGACTGTAGACTATTGTTTAGCATTTCCATAGTTGCCTTAGGTGATAGATAACCTTGTACACTCAAGGCGTCATAAGTCATGATTTCATAGGAGAAATAACAATCGACTTTGGGGTCTTGCAGTCCGTTATCTTCCACTACATTCACGACTTTAAAGCTCTGTATTGTATTTTCCGCTATACTTTGTGGGTTAGCAAGGCGTATGGTTGTTCCAATGGGATTTGCAGTACCGTACGCTTTGCTCGCAAATTTATGGGATAATACCACTTCATCAGGTACTTTGGGAAGTCGGCTGCCATGTAGCAATTTTCTGTTGTTATAGGAGAAAAAGTTACTGTTAACCCCTCTATAGCCTATCAGAAAAGGTAAGTTACGTTGCTCGTTATCAATGACTTCTATTTCCGTAGAATTGTTAAAGGATTGTATGGTCAGGCATTCTAAACCACTGATAGATTGCTCTTCCAGTCGCTTTATTTCACTAGTTCGAAAAAAAGGACTTTGTTTCTGGTTGACTGTTATTCTTATCCGTCGCTCGCTGTCAGGTAAGTTTTCAAGTTTGGCCCATTCCTGCATGAAAAAGCATACAATGGTATAGCATACGATTCCCACTGCCAGGCAGAGGGCGGAAATGAAACTGTGAGTCTTGTACTTCAGCAGATTTCGTAGAGCAACTTTCAAATAATGTAATACCATTGTTCTTATTCGTTTTTAATCACTTCCGCCGGATTAGTTTTTGCTATCCGCAAGATACGGAAAAGTATTGTAAAGCCTGTAATAAAAGTAACAATCAAGAATATGCAGAGCCAGAAAAGCAGACCGCAGTCAAAGAATACCGTATACATTTGCTTCCATAACATCAATACAACATATACAAGCGGGAATGCAACGATGGCACTACACGATAACAAGATAATATACAGGCGGGCAAACAACAGGATAATCTGCGGAACATCTGCCCCATTTACTTTACGGATAGCAACTTCTTTCTGACGTCGTTCTGTATCGAGCGTGATGCTGGAGTACACACCTAATAGTGTGATAATAATGCTGATAACTGCAAAGAACAAAATGATGTCTTTCAGATTGCACTCAAGAGCCTGCGAAACATGGATATCATCCAGGAACGTTTTAGCCTGATAAGTTATATTTTCAGGAAGCATCTCGCGGTAGACTTTCTCAATCCATCGGGCTACTTCCTTTTGCTGGTCCGGATGACTCTTTATGTAACAATGGCCTATGTAGACTGAAGAATCATAAGGCAGGAAAGCATATCCACTACTTCGGTTATATACATCGGCCTGAAAAGGTGCGGATATTCCGCAGATTGTGTAGTCGGTATTAGCGCTATACAAGTTCATACCGATTATATCTTTCTTCTGCATCTCCTGCCAGATTTTATCCACTACAATTTCATTTTTCGTTTGAGGAAGTCTTCCTTGTTCTATGGGAATATTCATGAAAGAGAAGAAATTGGAGGGTACAGCCATGATACTAATATCAATCCAAGAGTTCTTATTTCCCTTTTCGGTTGTTAACCCATTGCCCGACATTCCTTGCATATAACCGATATCTGATAACAGGATTTCTTTCACTCCGGCATGTTGTTTAAAACGCTCTATCAACGCCAACTTTTCCTCGTTCTTCATAAAGGGATAGTCCAGGGGAATACTAAGAATCTCCGACTTTTCTTTTTGACTTAGCGTATGGATTAAACTATTGGTCGTTTTCTCTGCTTGAAGATATAAAGCGGCCGTCAGGGATGCAAATATCCAGCAAATAAAGAACTGGATACCCAGCATAAGGTTACGTCCCCATTGCTTACCTCTGCGTTTATTGTTTCCATAAATACCTGTTTGCACGGTAATGCGACGAATACGAATGGACACAGATAAACATATAAGGACGCAGAGTATGATAAGAAGAGCGATATATTGTAGAGCATGTATTAAAAGCATTTCAGAGGTAAAGGTCATTGCAAAGCCCGGCAAAGAGAAATTCATGTGATTCCCCAATAATTCTATGCCTGATAATACCAGTATGGAGGATATGGATATGACGATCAATGACTGTGTGAATAGTAAACAGAAAAGTTGTTTCCAGTTGCATCCTATCATTTTCATGATACTGTATTCCTTGGTGCGGTTGAAGAAAGAACCGATAAGGAAATGGAAGAAGTTGATCAACCCTACCAATAATATCAATGTACCTATAATTCCGGTAACTAATCCCAGATAGGAAGCACCTTGTTGTTTCAATCTGGCTCCCATACTACTGGCAATGACAGTGTAAGCTTCGCCATACAAAGTATAAGTATAGTCTCTTTTTGAGAATTGCTTTTCTAAATCGGTACATGTAGTTTGTGGTGATAACAGTACGTAGGTATTGGCTCCCGTCATGTTATGCCGTTTGGGACTTTGTAGAAGTCCTTCACTATCGTTTACGGTCAGCATATCTACGTTTTGCATAAAATCCAAACTATTGTTCAGAGGGATATCTTTCATTACTGCTTGAATGGTATAGACGATACCTCCTGTTTTCGGGGTGCTTTCAGGAGAAGTATTGAGCCTTCTCATGAGAGTCATATGTTTGCCGATAGCACTTTCTGCATTACCGAATATTTTAATGGCCATAGATTGGCTCAGGATAACGGAGTTAAGAGACTGACTTGCCATTTTCCAATGTCCTGCTACCATTTCCGGAGTGAAGATTTTATTGTAGCAAGTATCTATTTCAATCGTTTCAAGCTCATAGGGTAGCGTCTTTTCCGGAGATAACTCTACATAATAAGGGCGTTCGCGAGGATAGGTTACGGATGAAATGGCTTCTGTTTCTCCCAAAGCCCATGTACGCAATTCTTCGGCTAGAGGAACCGGAGAACCGGAAAAATATCTGTCTGCCTTACCGTCATAGAGGTTTAATTCTGCTATGCGATCATGATTAGCAAAACAATGGTCTGTGCTTTCTACAAAGCGACTGCAATATATGCAGACACAGAAGCAGAGCAAACCTACTGCCAATCCGATGATGGAAATGATATTTTGTGTCTTATGCTTACACAAGTTTCTGAATGCTATTTTGAAATAATGGAGTATCATGGTGTATTAGTTGCTATTATTTTGATTAAGTGATAAAAGTATATTCTTGTACATAGTATATTCATTTTGATAATAAGTTTTCAAATCCTATGCCAAAGTTGTAATGGTTTGTATGCTAGAGATATATGCATTATATTGATACTTAATAAGTGTGCTATACTGCACATAAATAGTGCGAATACGCACCATCTATTCACTCTTTATCACTTCCGCCGGATTCTGCCGTGCAGCCTGCCATACGCGCCAACCGATACATAACAGAATAAGTAAACCTATCCCACTAAATATAGCCAGATATATCCATACACTGATTGCTGTTTGTTCTATATAGCTTTCCAACCATTTTTTCATCAAAGCGTATCCTATAGGAAATGCTATCACTGATGCTGCAACGAGTAATATAAAATACTCTTTTACAAACATGGCAAGTATTTCTTTTACAGATGCTCCGTTTACTTTGCGGATGGCTATTTCTTTGCGCCGCTGCTCGCAACTTAGCGTAATGAAAGAGAATATTCCGAAAGCGGCAATGAGTACGCAAATAATTGAGGCAAAGCCAAGCAGCTTCAATAATAACGTTTCGGATTTCAGGAACTTAGAGTACTCCTCTTCTATATTGAGAAGAGAATGATATTCATTACTGCCAGTTGAGATTTTGGCATATACATCATCTACTCGCTTTTTAAGATCATCCCATGTTCCTGCCCGATATTTTATCAAGATATCACCATAGTTGGCATCGGAACCGGAACCTCCCAAACCTCCTTTATTGCAGAATAAAGTAGGTGCTGCCGGAATTGTAGGTGCTGTGATATGGAAGTCTTTGACGATCCCGACAATTGTAACTCCTTGGTGAATATTGATTTTCTTACCTATCGGATCATCTAAGCCTAATCTTCTTGCACAAGTCTCGTTGATGATAGCCTTATCTGCATCATCCGGTTTTAGCATTTCACCTTCTATTAGTTTCAGGTTGTAGAAATTGATAAATTCCCTCCCTTCTCTTATGCAGGTGATATCTATTCTATCTGCCTTATCCGTACTTTTCTTTCCTTCCCAGCTATCTGTACTATAAGTTAGTGTACTATATCTTGGAAACAAGGATTCACATCCCTTCAGTGTCTCTACAATACATGGCATCTTATCTATTTCGGCACTGGCGGCAGCGTAAGATTCCGGAGAAACATATTGTCTTAATACTGCTGTATTCTTTCTTTCCCAACCAATGTCACCATTTGCCAGATGATTGAGTTGCTTCATAAGAATGCTTACGCAAAAGATAAATAAGATACATATTATCAATTGGAATGCTATACTACATTTGCGGAATCGGAACAGACTGCCGGATTGTCTGTGGTATCGGCGGACAATAAAAGGTATTAATAGGATATAGGATATGAAAAGGATGCCTGTAAAATAGAGGAATGATTCTCCATAAATATCTCCATTAATTTCTGATAGTTCTCTGAATTTCGGAAGTGATAATTCAATGAGTGTCATCCCTACAAGGCCGGATAAAAGCAGCACAAATAAATATTCGGTCCCCAAAAGTATGAATAAATTTCGAATGGATGAACCACATACTTTTCTTAATTCAATTTCCCTGTTCCGCGTGCGCATACGGGTGATAAACAAGGAAAGATAGTTGAACAATGCGCAAAGTATAATCATGCCGCTTGCTATGGAGAAAAGTACTAAATAATTAAATTTAAGGGCCAGCTTTTCATTAATGGCAGAGTAAGGGTACTGGGTTAATGGAATTATCTTATATTTTTCGAAAGGTTTGGAATACCATTGGTTTCCGGATTCGTAGTTTTTCATTTTTTCCTGAAATGATATAGCATCTACTCCTTTACGTAGCCGAACGTAGGTTTGAAATCTATGTACTCCCCATTCGCTTTTTACTTTTTGAAATTGTGATGACATTGTCCATGCAGCAAAATAGAGATTACTATGTTTCTCTACATTTTTCAGAATAGCACAGACTGTCTTAGATGCATTTCCAATTTCGATCTCTTGTCCCAAGACTTCAGTTGAACCGAACAATGACATCGCAGTCTCTTCTGTTAGTGCAATTTTATTATCAGAATAAAGAAATTCCATACTTCCAGATAATATGGAGCTAGGGCGGAACATCTCTAAAAATGTAGAGTCAGCATACATGCAATTAACTTTTGCATTTTTCCCCTCCTTGGTTTTCAGTTCTGTTTCGTTCTGGTAAACTGCACACACAGCTTCTACTTCCGGAAATTCTTGCCGGAGTGTAGTAGCCAACATATATGAACTGTATGTACTGAATGTTGATTCATTGAAAGTGGATTCCTGGTAAAGCAAATGAGTTCGTTCCACACCTTCATAGAATTTGTCATACGTAATTTCGTAGTGTATCCACAGATTTGAGAGTGCGAAGCAAGTGAATCCTACCGCCAGACCTATAATACTAATAATACTCTGTGTCTTGTATTTCAGTATATTACGAAACGCTATCTTGCAATAATGCTGTATCATGTCTTTGATTTTTCTATTATTCACTTTTTATCACTTCTGCCGGATTCTGCCGCGCTGCCTGCCATACCCGCCAGCCGATGCATGCAAAAATAACGATCATTATGCCACCGAATATAGCAAAATATATCCAGGCACTGATAACTGTCCGTTCTACATAGTTTTCAAGCCAACACTTCATCAGCACATACCCTACAGGGAATGCAATGACGCCAGCAATGACCAACAAAAGCATATATTCTTTCACAAACATAATAAGAATATCCCAGATTGTAGCTCCATTCACTTTGCGTATAGCTATCTCCTTACGTCTTTGTTCGCAACTCAATGTGATCAGAGAAAAAATTCCGAAAGCAGCAATGATTATGCAGACGGCAGCGATAAAACTCAATAATTTCATCAAGGCATTTTCGGATTTCAGATACCCGGCATATTCTTCTTCTGTATTGAACAATCTATATCTCACTTCCGGATACTCTTGGCTGAATAGACTGTCGATCTGTTGTTTCAGCTCCTTCCATTTGCCATCATGAAATTTGATTAAGATTTGCCCTTTTCCAAAAGAAAATCCCAAGCTTTTAAGAATATCCTCTGCAACTAAAGTATAGGGCTGTACCGGCTCTGTCGGAGTTGTGATGTGAAAGTCTTTAATTATACCTATAATGGTCCATGTCCTATTCTTCTGATAAAGTTTCTTTCCTACCGGATCATTCATTCCAAGTGCTTTTGCAGCCGATTCGTTAATCATTATTTTGCCCGTTTCCGTTGGCTTCACCATTTCCCCTTCCAGCAGTTTCAGATTGTAAAAAGATACAGTCTTTTCACAGTTCCATAGACATAGCATATCTATACTTTTCGCTGCATTTTCTTTTCCGTCCCAATTATCGAAAGTTTGTGAAAAGCCTGATGTCTGAGGCAATAAACAGCAATGTCCGGATATGACTTCTTTTGTACATGAGAATTGCTTTATCTTATCAGCAATGGCTTCAAAATCTTTATCCGGATATAAAAGATTGATGGAAGCTATGCCCTTTCTTTCCCATCCTAAATCTGTATTCGTAAGAAAATAGATTTGCTTCATCAGCACTATTATACAGAATGTGACAAGAAGCCCTATCGCTAACTGGAATGCAATGCTCGCTTTATGGAGCATATACTTATTTCTGGCATTCCGGATGTGCGACCGTCTGATGGCGAATGGCACTAACAGAAGCAAAGACAGTAAGAGAATTCCCACAAAATAAAGCAGTGATTCTCCATAAATATTTCCAGATACACCGGACATCTTTTTAAAGGCAGGTAAGGCCATCTCAACCAAAGCCATACCCAATACGCCGGATAGTAATATGATGTACAAATACTCTATAAAAAGTAGAATAAATACGCCTCCGATGGAGGAACCGCATACTTTACGCAGTTCTATCTCGCGGCTACGTATTCTCATGCGAGTAATGAACAGAGAGATATAATTGAAGAGAGAACAAAGAATTACCAAAGCTCCGGCTACGGAAAACAGTATCAGATAATAGAATTGAAAAGACTTGTTTCTGTTAATTGATGAATAATGATACTCGTCGAGTGGAATTAGCCGAATACTTTCAAACACTCTGTAAGGATCTCTTGGATCGGCTTTTATTTCGTGCGCAGCAAGTTTCTTTTGAAATGCTATCGGATCTGTTCCTTTACGCAATTTGATAATGATTTCGAAGCTTCCATTATTCCAATCATTCTGCCAACGGCGGAAGTATTCTCCTTGTCCCCAGCAACCGAATGTCAGATTACTGTGATTAAGATTTGAGAGGATGGCGCAAACCGTTTTTGTGTCGTCGTTGTAGTTTTTAACTTCTTTACCCAGTACATCCGTAGAACCAAACAAACGTATAGCTATATCTTCTGTTAAAGCTATTTTATCATCTGAATATATAAAGTCCATACTTCCTGATAGAATGGATATATTGAACATATTCATAAAACATGAGTCTGCCTGCATTTCATATACTTCTGCAGTGCTGCCGTCTGCTTTAACATCTGTTTTTTGTCCCCATCTGGTATAGGCACATGCTGCTTCTACTTCAGGGAAATCGTTTTTCAGCACAGTTGATGCCGGGTATGGTATGGAAGTGGAGTACCCGTTTACTCCAAATACGCTTTCTTTGCATAGGATATACATCCGGTCTGCTCCTTCATGGTAAGCATCATACGTCATTTCATAATGTATCCACAAGTTGGCAAGGGCAAAGCAGGTAAAGCCGACTGCCAGGCCAAGGATACTAATAATACTTTGTGTTTTATATTTCAGTATATTACGAAACGCTATCTTAAAATAATGTTGTATCATAGCTTAAATGTTTGTTTGCTGTCTATTTACTTTTGATGTTATTTGCGGGATTATATATTATAATGAGTTTCTTTTTAATATTAAGGTTCAAATCTTGTGCCAAAGAGATAATTGCTTGTATTATAGATGAATACTTGTTTTGAAAACATTGTTTGAGTGTGCTATATTGCACAAAAATAGTGCACATTCGCACAAATAGTATATTAAAACTATAAAGTATAATTAGAACGAAAGCTTCTTAGACTATATGCGCAACAGAAGATAATTATCATTCAGTTACGTATTTTGGTGATAAGCCTTTTTGCTTAGCTCTTTAGTTATCAGTGCATTGCATTTACATTCTATTTACATAACATGGTAAAAGCATTTACTGCTGGATGTAACGGTCTTTACTCCCTATTGTAACGGTCTTTACCTCTTATTGTAAACACCTTTACCTCGGTGTGTAAATGGAGTTATCATTTAAGGTTGCTTCTGATTCTTATTACTCATTCTGTTTTTACTACTTCTGCCGGATTAACATTTGCAGCTTTATGAATTTGCCAATAATAATCAGTAAAGAGATGATGGCTGTAATAATGACGGCTATGGCAAATAAATCGAATGTAACAGGAGCTTTGTGCGCAAAATCTTGCAGATATAGTGCGATGGCTCCCCTGAAACCGGTATGGATATCAAGGTTGCTACTGCCAGTACCGAAAGATACTGTTTGATGAGCAAGGGATAAATATCCGTTGCTTGCGCCCCATTCACTTCACGCAAACCAATCTCGCGATATCGTTGTCGTATATCGAATAATGAAATTGATAATAACCCCAAAGAAGATATAAAAATGGCGACTCCGGCAAAAAGGGTGTAGATGTTGACCACTTGACGGTCTTCACGATATATTTTTTCAAGCTCATCTTCTATCAAAGTATATTCAAAATCAGTTCTTCCAGTTGACTCCTTATACACGTTGCGTAGAAATTCAATGACTTTAGCCCGATTCTCGTGCTTATACGAAGCAGTGACAGTATATACTCTACCAATGCTCGTGTCGTCATAATAGATAACAACAGGCTGTGTAAATAGTGAAAGGTGCCTGATATTGAGATCCTTTATGACACCTACAATTTCGCAGGACGGATTGTAGAAATTCGGCAATTGACTTGAAGCGAAGTAGGTAGTTTCGGGTTGTAGTTTGCCTTTTGTAATGTCTTTTATTCCATATACTCTTTTAGCTGTCTCATTGATAATTACCTTGAAACTATTGATGGTGAATGCTTCGTCTATGGAGTCATTCCATAGACGTCTTTCCACAAGTTGTAAATCATACATGGATATGTCGTGGCTTGTCAAACATGTACTTAATGCCGGATGGAAACCGTTTTCGGCTCTGTTGAGTGCAAAATTTTCAAAATGAAAGCTAGTAAGCAACAAGCCGCGTCCCTTGCTCCAATGCTCCAAAAGTGTGCTTTCACTCATTCGTTTATCTACTAAATGTCTACTTTTCCACTGCATTTTTGCCTTCTTCCAATCCCTCATCTTTACTTACTTTATATTCACCGAATTTATCTACATGCATCCGGCAGGTTATCACATCATGTGTGCATGTATTTCAGGAAAGGATAGATTGTTGTCAGCAACGGTAATCCCAAAAGTACGATAACAGATACTGTGCTCGTCAATAGAATATTCTCAGCATAAATTTGCAGGAAAATTTCTGCTCTGCCTGCACCAAACACTTTCTTTATGCCAAACTCTTTTGAACGTTTGGACATGATTACGGTATAGATATTAATGAAGTTCAGCAGTCCGATGATACCTACCAGGAAAGCCACTGCCATCAATACCCGGATATAGCTTTTATTACCATATCTGTAGACTTTGTTTTCTTTTCCGTGCTCTTTGTCATAGTACAAATCCTTCAAAGGCAAGTATTGGTAATGTATAGTCTCATATGTACTCCATTTGTCGCGCGGCTGTTCTTTCCGGTATTTCTTATTCAGCAGTTTGATGTCTGTGCCCGGTGTCATCAGCATGGCATATGTAGGATAATACAACAAAAAATCGTCTATTTCGTCCGACATAAATATATCAGGCATCCATGATGTCTTGGTATTGGGGTCATCTACTATCCCTATAATGACGAATTTAACTCCTTTCGCATTTTTGAAAGTGGCTCCAATGGCATTTCTTCCACCCAATTTCTTCATCCAGAAAGAACGGGTGATGATAACATCTTTGGGACGGTTTATTTTTCCACTTCCAGCTATCACTTTATATGGAAATATTTTGAAAAAGGTACTGTCAACAGAGAAGGCATTGACTCTAACCTCTTATTCTCCAAATAGGATTGTCATATCCGAAATTGTGTAAATTCCTGTGTATCTTTCTACGACAGGGTCATTTTCCAATCCCGATCGGTAACCCCCTAAAAAGTTCTCTCTATTGCTGGGAAGTCCTTTAACCAGGCAGATGCGTTCGTACTCGGGAAAACACTGATTTACGGTATTTTCCTGATGTATGTATCGGGTAATGGTCAGTACGCAGGCCAAACTGCAAGTTAATCCCAACACATTGATAAGTGTGTATGCTTTGAATTTAAACAAGGTGTTGATAATCTGTTTCATATGGCACTCCTTATTTTATTCACTTTTTATCACTTCCGCCGGATTTTGCCGTGCTGCCTGCCATACGCGCCAGCCGATACTTATGGTGATAACCATTGCTATACCTGCAAAAATGAGGATGAACGGTGTTGCTCCTATACTTACCTGCCGATTGTACGTCTCTATCCAGTGCTTCATAATAGTATACCCGGCAGGGAAAGCTATCAGTGAAGATACAATCAATAGCAGTGCGTATTCTTTAAAGAAGATGCTCAGGATATTGCTGATGGTAGCTCCATTTACTTTGCGGATAGCTATTTCTTTCCGACGTTGTTCGCATGTCAATGATACCAATGAATATATGCCGAATATAGATATCAGGATACAAACAATTGCGGAGAAACCCAATAGACCGGATAATGCATCTTCTGATTGCAGATACTTATTATATCTTTCTTCTTCGCTGTCCAGAAATAATTTGCGGTCGGGAAGTTCAGCTTGCTGCATTTCCTCGATGCGACGACGACATTCTTCCCAGGTTCCCGATTTATACTTGAAGAGGACAAAGCAACGCGGCCACATCCACTGTGATTTATTGGTATTGACAAATACAGTATGAGGCAGGTCTTTGGTAGGAGATCTGTATGCACAGTCTTTTATGACTCCGATCACAGTCATAGGTTCCACCTCTTTATTGCAATAAAAGATGTGTTTACCGATGGATTCTTCAGGTGTCCATCCCATAGTGCGGGCTGTTGTTTCCATGATATTGACTTCACGAACATCCGACTTATCCGAGATCCATTCTCCTGCTACCAGTTGCATGTTATAGAATTTGAAGAATTCCTCTCCTGCCATAATCTCATCTATGCCGATTGGATTTTCAGTTGTCCCATTCAATCCGTCCCAGGAATCTACCTCAAAAGCTGAATAAGAACCCATACTGATGAGTGGCCAGTAAACAGGCCGTACAACTTCAGTCACCATGGGTAATGCTTTTACTTTCTCTGCCCATACATTCATGTCCACATTCATCCAGATGCCCAGGGAAGCACGGTTTTGATAATCCATTCCCATATCTACATTACGCAAATGATAAAGTTGCATTTGCATTATGACAGTACAAAGTATAAATGCAAGGCAAACGACAAGCTGTATTACAATGCTTCCTTTACGGCATATACGTCCCATTATATTCACTTGAGTACTATGCAGTGTATTCTGCAATGAGTGACGGCGGAATAGGTAAACAGAACACAGCGCCACTATAAAAGCCAATACTGACATACCTGCGACGTATAATATGCAATTCCCATAAATGGATATATCTGTATCGACAATCATGGAATATTGCAGGAACCAGGGTTTGAGTAATTCCACGAAAAACATTCCTAAGAGTGAAGCCAATAGAATAGTAAATAGAAAGTCCGTACTGAGTAATGCCAATAACGAACATTCGGATGCTCCATTTACTTTGCGTAGTGCTATTTCCCGTTTACGCGAGCGAAAACAGTCGATATAAATCGTTAAGTAGTTGATCAATGCGCACAGAATGATAAGCACTCCTGTTATGGAGAAATAAACAATGTAACGGAACTGCACAATCTGTCCATCTCCACGAATAAATTCATCCGCATAGCGCAGTGAGGTAATGGGCTCCAAATAGAAACGTGTATATCCGGTTACTCCATAGCTGTTCTTTTTGAGTTCATCCGGAAAGTGCTGATTCATTTTTTCTAAAAGTACATCCACATTTGTGCCGGGCTTTATTTTTATCAGCATCCTGTAATTGGCGTTATCCCATGAAGTATCATTATTGATACGCCCCATAAAAGCATATTTAAAGTTAGAATGCTCTCCCCAATCGCTGACAATGGCGCTTATGCGATATTCATGCCGACGATTATTGTCTGTTATGGTCTCTCCAATCACTTTGGTAGTACCGAACAACTCTTGGGCAGCTTTTTCTGTAATGGCTATCCCACCCTTTTCCGGTGATGTTGATAAAAAGAATTGGTTGTCACCTTCCAGAACTTTTATATCCATCATACGGATGAAAGTTGTATCAGGCATTAACATCGGATATTCCGTAAGCTGTTTCCCATTTTTAATGAATAGAGTATTTTGACCTGATGCACAGAAATCTTCTATTTCAGTGTAGGTTGTTTTTAGATAATTCCCCAACGCATAGGGCACAAAGTCAGAGTAGTGCCCTCCAAAGTGGCAATTATTCATTCGTACAAAATAAATGCGTTCTGCATCCTTATGGAAGTCATCATAACTCATCTCATATTGCACCCAGAACGTAGACAATGCAAAACATGTCAGACCGATTGCCAGTCCGATGATACTGATAATACTTTGTGTTCTGTATTTCAGTAGATTCCGATATGCTATTTTAAAATAATGGTGTATCATAACTAACCTCCTATTCTGCTTTCATAATTGTTGCCGGATTGATGCGGGTTGCTTTATTAACTTGCCAGAGCAATGTGCCTAATGAAATGCCTGCCACCACTAATATAGCAATCAGGTAGATGAATATACTGAGCGGAGCTTTCACCACAAAATCCCGTGTATAGATGTATATCAGATAATAAGATAAAGGTATGGTCAGCAATACCGCACCAGCTATTACCCATATATACTTACGGAATAGAATGGAATACAGGTTTCTCAGTTGTGCCCCATTCACTTTACGGATGGCTATCTCGCGGTAGCGTTGGCGGATGTCGAATAAGGAAAGCCCGAATAATCCCAATGCCGAGACAAAAATAGAGATGGCGGCAAACAGTGTAAACACGGTTGCTACACGGCGATCCTCACGATACAAAGTTTGTATATCCTCATCCAGCCATCGATGATCAAATTCTTCAGTATTAAATACCTCTTGTCTGGCATTTTTCAAATAAGTCATCAGTTCCTTTTCTTTTCCGGGTATGCATGCAATCTGGTATTGCGAGCCGACACTATTGGGGGTTATCATATACACCACAGGCTTCTTTCCGGCTGTGAGATGACCGGTATAATAATCTTTGATTACAGCTTCTACAGGCATCAGAGATTTACCACCTTCTACTATATTGCCATCCGTCCCCATGGATATCCAAAGTGCCTGCTCTCCCCTTACGAAAGCATCTTCCCCTCGCGTATAACCGAAGGCTTTCATGGCCGATTCATTCATGGCTACCATATACTTACCGTGCCCTTCTATTTTATCGGGCAATGAGCCATCTGCCAATTGCAGATTATACAGGTTGAAGAAATCAACCGGTACCCACATCAGCATCATGTTCAACTTAACATCCTTGTCATTTATGAGAGTAGAAGTACTTCCGCTTCCCAGCACTCCACTTTGTGCAGGATCTCCGCAGAACCATTTCTGTATGAATGGGCATTCATTCAACTTCTGCTGAATACTTTGGGCATTCTGCCAGCGTTGCCGTCTCTCTTGTTCGCTTTCGGAGGTCCAGCTTTGAGAGGTAGGAACTAAGTTGGCATACAGTATACCTTGGGTCTGAAATCCCGGAGGAGTGTTTTGCAGAAAGCGAAGATGGCTGCTGAAATACAAAGACAGAATAATGAGCAAGAGAGTGATGCTGTATTGAATGAATAAAAAGACGGTACGTGTGGCAACGGATTGACGCGATGATCCGATGGTACGTATGGATACGATAGGTGGTAGGTAATTGTACTTGATATAGGGATAAATAGTGGTGAGCAGTGGCAAGAGAATAAGGACTCCTATTGACAGCTGCCAGTCGAATGCCGTATAGGGAATGTCGCTCTCCAATAAGCAGTTGGCATATTCGGAAAATATTTCAATGAAGAACCAGGCCAGCAATAACGCTATGGATATCATGAGTGCATTCTCCAACCACAATTGCAGGAAAAGAGCGCGCCCTTGCACACCAAAAACCTTCTTTATACCATATTCCTTGGAACGTTTCAGCATGAAAACCAAGTATATATTTACAAAGTTCAATATTCCCGCCAATAGTAATAGCATGCATACACCCATAAGTATCAGTATATGTGAGCGACTGCTATAATGCCATATTTCCGAATCATTACCTGCGGCAGCCAGTTCCTTGTTCCAATAGAGTTGGCTGACAGGAAGAAAATTATATCGTATTTTGAATCCATCCGGCGCCTGACGGTAAACGTTACTGGCGGCATTGATGGCATCTACATCGACTCCCGGCATGAAACGTAAAAGTTCTACATACATTCTGCTCCACTCTCTTCGTGATTTAAGATCGATGTTTACCACGACATCAAATGTCAATGACGACTTGCAGGGCGGTTCGTCCAATATACCGCAAATGGTAAGGTGCTTGTCTCCCGAATATTCCATAGTCTGCCCGATAGGATCTTTCTCTCCGAATACACGCTTGGCGAATTGACGTGTGATGAGAGCCTCTTCGGGCGCTTTCATTTGTTTGCCTTTCAGGGGATAATGAAAGAAATGGAAGAATGTTGTATCTGCCACTAACATCTGGATCGCATAGGGTCTTTCGTCTATGTTCACATTGTCATTGCTAAGTGTCATGAAGTAGCTTCTTTCTTTAATGGCTTCAGGCAAAAAATAGATGGTATCCGCACCACTGTCTTCGCTTACGCTACCGGGGAATACATTGCTGTCAATGTCACGAATTGGAATATACACATTTTCAGCATCCGTGCAGTGCGTGTTCACTTGCAACTCACGGTGAATGTAGCGTACTAATATGATGGTGCACGCCAGGCTGAGTGCCAGTCCGACTACATTAATAATTGTATATGACTTGGAGCGTATCAAGAAACGCCAGGCGTATTTCAGTGTTTTCATAGTTCTGTCTTTTTATATTTAAATTATATTCTGTTTATTATTCGCTTTTCATAATCTCTGCCGGATTAATTCGTGCAGCCTTATTCACTTGCCAGAATAATGTACCTAACGAGATGCCCGAAACTACCAGTATAGCTATGACATAAATGAATATGCTGATGGGAGCTTTCACTACAAAATCTTGCGTATAGATGTATATCAGGTAATAAGATAAAGGTATGGTAATCAATATGGCAATTCCTATTACCCAAATGTACTTGCGGAACAGAACTGCATACAGATTTCTCAATTGTGCTCCGTTTACTTTGCGGATGGCTATTTCCCGATATCGCTGGCGGATATCAAACAGAGAAATACCGAATAGCCCGAGGCCTACAATTAGAATCGCAATACAAGCAAAAACGGAATAAATGATGCTTGTTTGTCTGTCCTGGGCATAGATTGCTTTTACGTCTTCTTCCAGAATGCTGTATTCAAAATCTTCACTGCCATAAATCTTGAATTCCGTTTTACGTAAGAACTCAAGCACTTCTTTCTTTTTACCCGGCACACAGGCTATCTGATAGACATCGCCGCTCATCTGATTGCTTACCATATAAATAGTTGGTTTCTTTCCTAGAGATAAATGTCCGTTGTAGTAATCATCTACCACCGCCACGATGGGTTGGGTTTTGGCAGAGCTTCCTCTTCTCAGTGAGTTTTCTTCTGCAATGCTGGCTCCTTGACAGGTGGTATAGTCCAAAGCTTTCATGGCTGCTTTATTCATCACCAGGACTCCGAAAATATCTTTATCTGCTAAATTGGGAAGTTCTCCTTCGATAAATTTAATACCATAGATACGGAAGAAATGAGGCGTGGCAAAACGCATATTCAGGTAGACTTTCTTCCCTTGCTCGTTTATATAATTACTGCCATAATCTCCCTTGAGAATGTCAGTATAGCTGGATTCAAAATCTTCTATATAGGGGCAGGAAGAAAGCTCCTTATCCAATGCATTCACTCGTTCTTGGCGTTGCTTCATACTCTCTTCCGTGTAGACATTAAAGTCTTTTGATTCGTAAGCCAACTGAGCAATGATAATATCTTTGGTACGAAATCCTGGTTCGGTATTTAGCAACATATTCAGTTGGTTATTGAAATAAAGTGAGACTACCACCAATAAAAAAGTGAGTACGTACTGAATGCCCAGAAATATAATCCGTGAATATATTGAACGACTTTCCGAACCAATAGAACGAATGGAGACAATAGGAGGAGTATAATTGTATTTAATAAATGGATATAAAGCGGTAACCAATGGCAGTACTACCAATATACCCAATGATAATTGCCAGTCGAATGTCGTATAGCTAAACTGATGATTGAAAAGGTTTCTCACCGGCACAGTACTTACCTCTACAAGCAACCAGGCTATAAGCATAGCAGCTGATACTAACAAGGCATTCTCTGTCCATATATTAAAAAATAGTTCTTTATCTCTTGCACCGAATACTTTTTTCAATCCATATTCTTTTCCCCTCCGGAGCATAGCAACCAGATAGATATTGATGAAATTTATAATACCTGCTAATAGCACTAATAGGCATACTCCTATCATAATCCACAGATGAGAATAACTGCCGGTAGAGAACATCAATGTCTCTTCATTATTGATGGAACTGTCCCAATAAAATTGCTTGACTGGAATCAAAGAGTAAGTATAAGTACGCGTATCACCGCTTTCGGGTGAGTTTACATATCTGGGGACACTACCTGTTTTGTTCAACTTATCTATATCAGTGCCTGGCATAAATGAAAACAAGTCTACAGCCATGCGTTCCCAGTTATCAGATAAAGCTTTAGACAATACCACATCGAACTGCAGGAAAGTCTTGTTTCCGGGATTACCCAATACCCCCTCGATGGTTACGTCTTTCCCATTAGAACAGCGGATTATTTTGCCTATCGGATTCTCCTTACCGAAAAGTTTGTGGGCAAATGCCTCTGTAACCAAAGCGGAGTGCGGTGAAGGTAATGTAATATTTCCCTGCACTACTGGGTAGCGGAATAGCTGAAAAAAGATGCTGTCCGCCACGATGATTCGTGAAGGAAACCGATTCGCTCCGACCATTACATAATCTTTCTCCAACGGAATGAAGCTGCTCTGCTTATTGATGTAGCGTTGATCGATAAGGCTGCTGTCTGTCCTATTGATAAGAATGCTTAGATATTTATTGCCACCCATATCCGCTTTAATACCATAAACCTGTTCCCGGTCAATGCAATGGCTATCTACTGTCAATTCCCTGTGAATATAGCGAAGTAGAATGATACAACATGCCAGACTGAAAGCCAGTCCCAACAGATTGATAAGGGTATATGATTTAGAGCGTATCAGGAAACGCCAAGCGTATTTGAGTGTCTTCATGTTTCAGTCTTTATTTATTATTATATAATACCTATCATTCGCTTTTTATAATTTCTGCCGGATTTTGCCGTGCTGCCTGCCATATCCGCCAGCCAATGTTGATGAAAATAATTGTAATGACGGCTACCAGTATCACTATATAAATCCACCAGGAAATGACAGTCTGAATAACATACCCTTCCAACCAATGCCTCATAACGATGTAACCTACTGCAAAAGCAACCGTGGCTGCCAATGCCAATAATATCAATAACAAAACCTACGGTTAAGCCAATAATGCTGATCAAAGTCTGCATCCTGTACTTCAACAGATTTCTTAGTGCTATTTTCAGATAATGTTGTATCATGTCTTTGTTCTTTACTTTAATATCAACTCTTCTGCTTCGCCAAAGTTATCATATCCTGTTGTAATAACCCAATCTCCGGGTTGTAAACCATCTGTAATCTCGTATTGCTGCGGGTTCTGGCGTCCAATGCTGAGAGGAACGCGTATCGCTTTAGTTTTGGATGCATTTAGTTTGTATATCCATTGTCCACCGGTGGATTGATAGAAGTTACCACGAGGGATAACAATAGCCTGTTCCGGTTGCCCCAACTCTATTTGTACGCGGAAACTCTTACCTACGCGTACGTTGTCAGGCATTTCTCCGGTAAATACCAAGTCCACATCGAAAGTGCGGTCTTTTACTTCGGGTACTACTTTAGTGATGCGGAGCGGATATTTGCGTCCTTGATAATTAATTGTGGCGGGAAGTCCTGTTGTAATACGGTCTATGTAATATTCGCTAAGGGAAGTGTGTACTTTATATTGATCTAATACCTTTATTTCTGCAATGCCTTGGTTGGATGCTACTTGTTGCCCTGGGGTAACTTTTACAAAGCTAAGCTGTCCGGCGACGGGGGCCTTAATTATTAAATTCTCCAGTCGTTCGCAAGCGCGTTCATACTTCTTGCGTTCGCGTTCCCGGTCATTATTGATTAAGTCTTTGCGGATAATAGCAACAACGGAATCTTGCCGTAAACTCTCGCGCTGTAACTTTGCTTTTTTTACATTATAATTATATTCATCTTCGGCAACCTCAAGTTGAGCTTTGCTCTTGATACCCATTTTAAATTCTTCCTTGTCAAGATTGAAACTTTTTTGAAGACGGGCCAACTCATAGTTCGTTTGTAAAGTTTGTTGTTGAAGGGTCAGGCTCTTCTGTTCCATTTCAATTTCCTTCTCACGGAAAGAAATCAGTTGTTTGTCCAGATCATCGCGCTGTTCTTCAATGTTGTGTATCAAGTCGGGATTTTCGAGTACAAGGATCGTATCTCCTTTCTGTAACAGGCTTCCCTCCTCGCCTACAATACGATCTACACTTCCAGATTCACGGGCATTAACGATAATGGTGAGAATGGGCTGGATAAGTCCTTCTACATCTACATATTCCATGAACTTATCATTCTTTACTTCAGCGATCTGCACATTTTCCTGATCGATACGCAGTTTGCTGGGACCGGTAGAAAGAATGATAACGTAAATGATGAAAGCAAGAAATATAATTCCTCCTGCCAAATAATAACGGTAGCGAATGTACCAGGGCTTCTTTTCAAGTTTAATATCCATAGTGTTTTTATTGTTTTACAATTTATAATCAGACGTATGATATGGCTTTTTATTTCCTTATCATTTCATCCATTACTTCTTCTATTCTCTCAGTTTCCGTTAGTGGGGCATCTTTTTCAAAATCATAAAGTGTCAGGCTACGAAGAGTATAGTACAGGCTCCAGTAATTATATAATGCAGTTATATAATTACGTCGGGCAGCATCTTTTTCGCTGATAGAAGCGTTAAGGTCGAGTACGGTAGATTTTCCTAAAATATAGAGCCGCCGGGCTACATCTGCACGTCGTTGCGCTGTTTCATCCGTGCGGGCGGCAATGTGTACGCGCTGGGACTGCAGATTGAATTGTTTTACTAGTTTGCGGACATTCAATTCAAAGTCTGTTTTATCCTGCTCCACTTGGGTATAAGTTAAGTCACGGTTAGATCGGGCTACCCGAATTTGCCCTTTCCCACGTCCCCAGTCTAATATAGGCAGACTGATACCGAGGGTAACATATTGTTGATCCAAAGGGTTATGATAGGCATCTTTTAGCTTATTTCCGGTCTGTGTCAACCCGAAACGGAGATAAAGATCGGCTTTCAGACCGGCATTGGCACGGGCATTGGCCACTTTGCTTTCACTTTCCAGTTTGCGGCGTTGCATATTCAGTATGTCCGGACTGTTTTGCCGTGCTGTGATTAGAGCGGCATTCAAATCTATTTGAAGATTAGGTACATGGTCGCTGACATCGACTTTAATCAATACATCTTCTTGGATACCAAGGTATGAACGAAGTTCCTGCATGCTATTTTCTACCTCAATATGGGCATTCATACGGTTGGTTTCTTCTGTCAGTTTATTCAGTTCCAATTGCAACATCTCATTTTCGGTAATAGTACCTATATTATAGCGTCCTTGTGCATAGGTATATAAGGTATCCGCATTAGCATAGTTGGTAGAAGCTATTTCATAGTTACTTTGTGCTGTGGCAAGAGCAAAGAATTTTTGTGTAGCATTAGCAGCAACAAGTTCCAGAGTTTCTACATAAGTCTTTTTTGCTTCCTGATAACGCAGTGGCTCGATACGGCGGTTCCATTTCAGACTATTATATCCAAAAAGCGATTGACTGTAGCCGACATTTATAGGTGATGTCTGCCAGGAAGTAGAGTTATCGCTAAACAAGTCAAGCCGTTGGGCAGAGGTTTCCACAAACAGTGTACCACCTGTCCATGGAATATTCTGCGTCAGACTTAGAGTCAGGTCGGTACTCAACAGGTTTTGCTCTACAAACTTTACACTACCGTCACCCATGGTGACTTTGTTAATGGCACGGTTGAGATAAGGGTCGGAAGTCAGTTTCAGAGCAGGCAGATAGTTTGCTTTATAATATTTGTAGTTCCAATAAGACGAACGGAAACTGTGCTGGGCTGTTTGTGCATCGGGAGATTGTAGACGAGCACGCTCTATGGTTTGCCCTAAGGTCAATTCCATAGTCTGTTCTTGGGCAGTAGCGGTTACCAGAGTACCGCAGGCTATCAATGATAAAAGTATATTTTTGTACATAGTATATTCCTTTTAATAATAGATATTCAAATCTCGTGCCAAAACTGTAATCAATTGTTATATAGAATATTACTTCAGGAAAAGGGAATCTTATTCTGTGCCATACCGCACAAAAATAGTGCGCATACGCACACACAACACATTGATATATTACCTATCTTTGCCGACAAGTGATGATAGAAAAATAATAGCTTTTATGGAACAATTAGGAAAGATACTGATAGTAGACGATAATGAGGACGTGCTTTTTGCCCTTAACCTTTTACTGGAACCTTATGCTGAAAAGATAAAAGTTGCAGTAACCCCTGATCGTATTGAACACTTCATGACGACTTTCCAGCCCGATATAATATTGCTGGACATGAATTTCAGTCGCGATGCCATAAGCGGGCAGGAAGGCTTTGAGAGTCTGGAACAAATTTTGCGTATCGATTCTCAGGCAGTTGTTATTTTCATGACAGCATATGCAGATACGGATAAAGCGGTACGAGCTATTAAAGCGGGTGCCACAGATTTTATCCCGAAGCCATGGGAGAAAGAAAAACTGCTTGCTACACTCTCATCCGGTATCAAATTGCGTCGTTCCCGATGTGAAGTGAATCTGCTGAAAGAACAGGTGGAAGTACTTAGTGGCGCGGGCAGTGGTGTAGAAGAATCTATAATTGGTGAATCGGCTGCGATGCAAGAGGTGTTTGCAACGATAGAGAAATTACGCGATACAGATGCTAATATTCTAATTCTTGGTGAGAATGGAACAGGTAAAGATGTAATAGCCCGTTTATTATATCGCTGTTCGCCACGTTATGGCCGCCCATTTGTGACGATTGACCTTGGAAGTATTCCTGAACAATTATTTGAAAGTGAATTATTCGGTTATGAAAAAGGAGCATTTACAGATGCCCGAAAACCGAAAGCCGGACGTATGGAGGTGGCAACAGGAGGCACACTGTTTCTGGATGAAATAGGTAACCTTTCATTGTCCATGCAGGCCAAGCTACTGACGGCCATTGAAAAACGCCAGATTAGTCGTTTAGGTAGTACTCAATCTGTACCTATCGATGTGCGGTTGATCTGTGCTACGAATGCAGATATCCGCCATCTGGTGGAAGAAGGGAATTTCCGGCAAGACTTACTCTATCGCGTCAATACGATTGAACTGCACATCCCTCCATTGCGGGAGCGGGGGAATGATATTATTCTCTTGGCAGACTATTTCTTGCAGCGCTATGCCCGTAAATATCAGAAGGAAATGCGAGGCTTAACGCGTGAAGCAAAAGCTAAATTGTTGCGTTATCCCTGGCCGGGAAATGTGCGTGAGTTGCAGCATACGATGGAACGTGCCGTAATTCTGGGTGACGGTTCGTTGCTTCGCCCCGACAATTTCCTGTTTCAGGCTTCTTCCCCCCGTCCTAAGAAGGAGGAAGAAGTACTCAATCTGGAGCAATTGGAACGGCAGGCCGTAGAAAAGGCTATGCGATTGAGCGAAGGGAATATGACGCGGGCCGCAGAGTATCTGGGAATCACGCGCTTTGCATTGTATAGGAAGATTGAGAAGTTGGGATTATAAATTGATAAGCAGTATGAAGCGGTATTCCTTAATTGTTATCTTGCACATCTGTCTTCTGGCAGTACTTTCTGTAGGCGTCTATGTGTTATTTTGTGCAGACTTGTGGTTTAGTATGCTTATCACATCCTTGTTTCTTTTTGGGACGGGTATACACCTTTATTATATACAGATGAAACAATTGCAGATGATGCGTCGCCTGACAGACAGTTTGCGTTATAATGATATGACACAGGCATTCCGTCCACCTTATAGAAATAAACTGATGACAGAGATGGCTGTAGAGTTATCTGAAACTCTACAGGCTTTTCGTGCCCGTTTATTAGAGGAAGAAGTGAAACACCAGTATTACGAAAGTCTGTTGAATAAAGTGGATACCGCTGTATTGGTGACTGACATGTCCGGTCGTATTGAGTGGTTGAATCGTGCTGCTACTGCTCAACTGGGGCAAGATCCACAGTTGCCGTCCGAGTTTCTGAATCTTCCCTCAGGTGAAACACAAGTCATGCGTATTCATCGGAATGGGGCTACTTTGGAAATGGCCGTAGCTACTACCCTTTTCGTAGCTCGCGGCATGGAAAGGCGCCTCATTAGTTTGAAGAATATCCATTCTGTACTGGAACGAAATGAAATGGAAGCCTGGCAAAAATTAATCCGCGTACTTACCCATGAAATCATGAATTCCATTACGCCTATCATCTCTCTTTCCGAAACATTGAGTGAGCGTGGAGTGCCTGTGGCATTAAAAGACGCAGGAGGCGAAAAAGAATATGCCGTAATGCTGCAAGCCATGCAAACTATTCATCGGCGTAGTAAGGGACTGTTGGGTTTTGTAGAAAACTATCGTCGTCTTACCCGTCTCCCCGCTCCCGTCTGTGCGAGTGTATCAGTTCGGGAATTGTTTACTGATTTGCAGAAACTCTTTCCAGACGAAACGATTCATTTTGAACTTCCACCTTCAGGGAAAACATTGGATGTGGATCGTGCCCAGATAGAACAAGTGCTTATTAACTTGCTAAAAAATGCCCGTGAAGCATCTGGCCGTCGCGAAGAACCTAGAATTGAGGTGAAAGCTGCTTTTACACCCAAAGTGGCATCTTCTCTAACTTCCTGGCGTTGTACTATTATTGTTCGGGACAATGGTGAAGGTATCTTACCCGAAGTACAGGATAAAATATTTGTTCCGTTCTTCACAACGAAAACTGCCGGTTCGGGTATTGGACTCAGCCTTTGCAAGCAAATTATGAATCAGCATGGAGGAAATATTTCTGTTTATTCGGAACCGGGAAAAGGCAGTTGCTTTACTTTACAATTTAGTTAGAGGGACATTGCATCTGTAAAAGGTTGTTTTGAGTCTATTAAAAAATACAAATATTATATAATTGTAAAAATTCTGTGTCGATATTTCATTGCTTTTAACAGCTACTAATTTTTCCATTATTTATTTTTGCAGCCACACAAATCGATAACTCATATTTAATTAACCATAAAATTCTATATGATTATGCGAACTAATTATTTGCTGCTATTAACCATTTTGTTGGGTTTGATACCCATGAATTACACACACGCCTCTGATTCTGTACCAAGCGTGTTTCTTTATTCTCCTTACACAAAGATTTCCGTTTCTCCGGGAACGAATATTGACTACAAAATTGATTTAATCAACAATTCGGATGCACCGGTCAATGCCGATCTGTCCGTAACAGGACTACCCGCAAGTTGGAAGCGTGAGTTAAAATCTGGCGGTTGGAATATTAACAAACTGGCAGTTTTGCCTAATGAAAAAAAAGACTTTAATTTGAAATTAGAAGTCCCGCTGAAGATAAATAAGGGTAGCTACAATTTCATAGTCTCTGCCGGAGATTGCCAACTCCCTTTAACAGTCACTGTAGCCCAGCAAGGTACTTATCAGACTGAATTTACTACCGATCAGCCCAATATGCAGGGAAATTCTAAATCCACATTCACCTTCAATGCCGTATTGAAAAACCAGACTGCCGATCAGCAATTATACGCTTTGATGTCCAATGCACCCAGAGGTTGGAATGTTATTTTCAAACCTAACTATAAACAGGCTACTTCTGCACAAGTGGAAGCTAATGCCAGCCAGAATGTATCGATAGACGTCACCCCGCCAGCCAATGTCGAAGCCGGAAATTATAAGATTTCAGTACGTGCGGTTGCCGGTAATACATCTGCTGATCTGGATTTGGAAGTGGTGGTTACAGGTTCCTATCAGATGGAGCTGACCACTCCACGAGGATTGTTGAGTACTGAGATTACTGCCGGAGATGTGAAGCGCTTGGAACTGGTAGTCAGGAATACAGGTTCTTCTTTACTAAAAGATATTCAGCTTTCATCCGGTAAACCTACAGATTGGGAAGTTTCTTTTGAACCGGCTAAAATAGAAATGCTGAAAGCCGGAGAAACATCTGCTGTTACGGCTGTAATGAAGGCTTCGAAAAAAGCCTTGCCCGGTGATTATGTTGCAACTATGGAAGCCAGAACTCCCGAAGTGAATGCTACCGCACAATTCAGGATTGCAGTAAAAATACCTATGCTTTGGGGCTGGGTAGGAATATTAGTTATCGTTGTAGCCGTGGGAGGTGTCTACTATCTATTCCGAAAATATGGAAGGAGGTAATTATGGGCGAACAAGTGATTGTACTTACCGATTTGACAAAAAAATACGGTAATTTCACTGCTGTAGACCATATTAGCCTATCAATCTGCAAAGGAGAAATCTTCGGATTATTGGGCCCGAACGGTGCGGGAAAATCCACAACTATCCTGATGATGCTGGGGCTGACGGAGCCGACTTCCGGCAAAGTGGAAATTTGTGGAATAGACTCCACTACAAACCCTATTGAGGTCAAGAAGAGGATAGGTTATCTTCCCGAAGATTTAGGCTTTTATGATGAAATGACTGGATTGGAAAACCTTGTCTATACAGCACTCCTGAATGGTCTTTCAAAGAGGGAAGCTGAGGAGAAAGCAAAGGAACTCATGCACCGGGTAGGCCTTTCCGAACAGGCAAACAAGAAGACCGGAAAGTATTCCCGTGGTATGAGGCAACGTCTGGGATTGGCAGATGTACTGATTAAGAATCCGGAAATCATAATCCTGGATGAACCGACATCGGGTATCGATCCTGCCGGAATTCAGGAATTTATAGAACTGATTCGTAATTTGAGCAGAGTACATTCCCTTACTGTATTGTTTTCTTCCCATAACTTGGATCAGGTGCAGAAAGCTTGTGATCGTGTGGGTTTGTTTAATCACGGAAAATTATTGGCACAGCTTGATCTTCAGGAGATGGAGGGTAAACAAGTGGAACTTATTGATGTCTACAATGATTATGTAAAGGAAGGAGGTGAGAAGCATGAACAGAGTTGAGCAGCCTTTCTGGGTTATTGTGAATAAGGAAATCCGGGATCATGTACGTAGTTGGCGCTTTATTATCTTACTTGCCATTATTACACTAACCTGTCTGGGGGCTTTGTATACATCACTCACCAGTATGCGCGAGGCTATCAAGTCAGGTGGTGTGGAAGATGCTTTTTTCTTCCTGAAATTATTTACTGTATCGGATGGTACGTTGCCTTCCTTCGTTCTATTCATTAACTTTTTAGGGCCACTGCTGGGCATTGCCTTGGGATTTGATGCCATGAATTCGGAGCAGAATAAGGGAACATTATGCCGTATATTATCACAACCGATACATCGTGATTGTATAATCAATGCCAAATTTGTTGCTGCATTGATCGTGATTACAATTATGCTGTTTGTATTAGGATTCCTGGTAATGGGCGCCGGATTGATTGCAATTGGTATTCCACCCACGCCGGAAGAATTTGCCCGTATCATTTCTTTTTTGGTCCTCAGTGTTTTCTATGTAGGACTTTGGTTGAATATGGCAATACTGTTCTCACTTTGTTTCCGGCAGACAGCGACTTCAGCCTTGGCTTCTTTGGCAATATGGTTATTTTTTAGCGTCTTCTATACAATGATTGTTAACTGGATTGCCAAAATGTTGATGCCTTCTGATATGATGTCTCCTTATTATGCCATCGGTTATCAGAAAATAGTTTGGGGCATAATGTCGTTGAATCCGTGCGAGTTATTCAATCAGGCAACTTCTGTACTGCTGATGCCGTCTCTCCGAAGTTTGGGGCCGTTAATGATGGAGCAGGTTCAAGGAGCTATACCCAGTCCTCTCCCATTGGGACAGAGTTTACTGGTTATATGGCCACAGTTGACAGGATTGATTGCAGTTACAATACTCTGTTTTGCTCTTTCTTATATTATATTTATGCGTAGAGAAATTCGTTCAAGGTAATTGATTGGTTGGGTTAAGAAGAAATCCCTGACGATACTTTATATTTTAAAGTCGTCAGGGATTCATATGTTGTAGTTTGTATTATTTCTGCCTTACATACTCCAGAGTGTATCCGTAGTTAGAACTCAGCACTAAAGAATCCGGTGTCAACTTATCTATTTTCAGAGTGTCTACACCTTCAATTTCTATTCCATTACCAATGCTTTTTACTGTCAGGTAAAGCTGATCGCCTTGTTGCTCCCATTCTTTGTATGCCAGTGTGTGCATATTAATGGAAGATGCTTCTCCATTCTCTTCCAGTTTGATGCCTTGTACTTCTCCGGGTTGGCCGTCGATAGGCATTATCCACGATCCTACTACGGTAACGGGGGCTTTAGTGCCACCACATGCAGCAAATACGACTGCCATGACAGCCATACTAAAGATTTGTTTTTTCATGATGTCTTTTTTATTATAGTGTAACGTTGAAATCCGCCAATTGTTTTTCGGGGCATAAAGTTAGTTGAAAAATATCGTTTTGCCAGCTATTATTTTATGTTTTCTACATTCCTGTTTAATATATCTGTTGATGAGGTATATTGATATCTCTGCTACCTACCTGGATATAGTCAAGTCCGTACCAACTCCGTACCTGGTCCGTATAAAGGTACCTTTATTGGGAGTTGATACGGACTTGGTACGGAGATGACACGGAGGTGACTATACTTTAATGAGCATTCAACACCTCATCAGAAACTTTTTTATAAAAAAAACTTCAGTTTCCTTTGTTTATTACAAAATACTTTCTATCTTTGCACTCGCTTTTAAGAAATAAGGCACTCGGGGTGTAGCGCAGTCCGGTTAGCGCACCTGCTTTGGGAGCAGGGGGTCGTGGGTTCGAATCCCGCTACCCCGACTGAAAAGAATAAGTTGTTGATTTTCAGCAGCTTATTTTTGTATATAGAAGCATCCAACAAAATAACTGTCTATAACTGTCTATTAATTGTCTATTGAGTTAGTAAATCATCACCTAAAACTCAAAAATGACAAATATGGCAAGAAAAAGATCGTTGATTATCCTACCAAAGTTAAAGAACTGCGGTGGAGATTTAAGTAAGAAATGGTATGTGGAGTATTCTTGCAGGGATCCACAAACCAATGAAATGAAAAGATTCAGGCATTATGATGGCTTTGCTGAATTGGAAACAGTCCAAGAACGGGAAGCCTATGCTGAAAAAATCATTTCGGAAATAAAGCTTAAACTCGAAAAAGGAGAAGATCCTTTTAGCGAGAGGAAAGTAACGTACCAGGATGAACTGATTTATCAAGCTGCAGCGGCTCGCTGGGGAAATCAGAGAGAAGGAATTATAAATATTCGCACGTATCTTTCTGATTTCTTGTTAATGAAAAAGGCAGAGGTCTCCCACTCTACTTACCAGACCTATTGTTCCAAGCTCCGTATTTTTTGTGAATGGATGGAACTGCAGGGATATGCAGAAAAACATGTTCGATGTATTTGTCAAGATCAGATTCATAAGTTTTTCTATTATATAGCTGGAGAAAATCATGCAAGCCGGAGAACTGTATTGAAGTATAAACAACTCCTACATACTTTCTTTGACTTTCTGATGAAGACAAAGGAAGTAATTACAGTAAATCCTATATCTAATATTCCACAGCTGGGAGAAAAACGAGATGAAGCTGCAAGACCTATACCGGATAAGGATCGTAAGAAACTCATCGAATATATGGAGGAGCATGATCCTCAATTACTATTAGTTTGCCAGTTGGAGTATTATTGTGCGATTCGGCCAAATGAATGTCGACAGTTATTGATAAGAGACATTAACTTGGAAACAGCTACAATAACAGTGAGACAGGATATCAGTAAGAATGGGCTCACGGAAACAGTCAATATTCCCCGGCAACTGTATGAGTACCTGGAAAACATTCTTCGGATCGGAGGATATCCGGAAGATTGGTATCTCTTTTCGCGAGATGATATGCCTGGAATGTATAAACTTGGAAAAAACACATTTCGATATAGGTTCAATCGGATTCGAAAAATTTTAGGGTTAAGTGAGCGATACAAGTTATATAGCTTCAAACATACTGGCGGTGTGAAATTGGTGAATGCCGGTGTGAATACTTGGGAACTACAACGACATTTTCGTCACAAATCGATTGATACGACAGGGAAATATGTTAAGAGGAATTTTGGTATACAAAGTAAATTAATCAGGGACGATTTTCCTGATATGTGATTAATTTGTTTGTAGGAGGCTTATTTATGCCTCCTACTATCCTACAGTCCTACACAATTATATTCATTCTTATTAAATGATCATCAAGCGTTTTATGATTGCATTTCAGTTTTCGGCAGATGGCAGCTTTCGAGTAACCATAATCAAGCATAGTCCGGATAATGCCTTCTTTGCCGGTCAGCTTATAATGAGTATTTTTATCTCCTTTCTTCCGGCCAAGTTGCATGCCATTAGCTTTTCTTCTGGCTAACCCCTCTTTGGTTCTTTGACTAATTAGATTACGTTCAATCTGAGCAGACAAACCAAAGGCAAAAGCAAGTACCTGACTATTGATGTTATTGCCAAGCTCATATCTTTCTTTAACTGTCAGGACAAAGGTTTCTTTGCTCATACAGAGATTGAGCATCGACATAATTTGCATTAAGTTCCTGCCGAGCCGGCTAATTTCAGACAGTACAAGGGTATCACCTTTCTTCATCTTCTTCAGTAATGGACCTAACTTCCGGTCTTTAGCAGCTTTAGTTCCCGAAACTGTTTCAGAAACCCATTTGTCAATGACTAATTGTCTCTCTTTTGCAAAATTCAGCACTTCAAATCTCTGATTTTCGACAGTCTGTTTGTCGGTAGAAACTCTGATATACGCGTAAATCATTTTTGCCGGTGAAGTTAACAAACTAATCCTGCCTGAACAAATAACACAAAGGACGCCCGTTAAAAGTGTAAGATATGGTAATAGAAAAGATTAAGATTACTGATGCAAGCGTGGCAGAAGAAATCAGAAAAGGAATGCAACTCGCTACTAACGAGGAAAAAGGATTAGCTACGCCAGGTATGGCATATAGTACAATAAAAGGTGTCATTACTTTGGCAGCAGATGAAGAAGTAAAATTCGACATTAAGTATAGTCTTATTTTGTTGTCAAATAGTGCAACCGGCTCAAGTATTCTATTCCTACATGCATGTACTTATGTGAAAATAGCAGAAACAGGAAGTATGTTTTCCTTTTTAAGTAATGTACAGGATAAGTTATCTGTCATATCAGGAGGTGAGTATTCTTTTTCAGTGAGAAACAATCGTAATCAAGAACTCAAGCTAACTTATTGCTTTATGAGAAGTCAATAACACTTACCAAATCTGAACCCATATTTATTTTGCTTATAATTATTCCAGATCTTTTGCCCGTTAAAAATAGCATATATGGAAAAGATATTGATTAGTGATGTAGGTATAGCGGAAGAAATCAGGAAACAGATGAATGTTGCTACTGAAAAAGAAAAAGGGCTTATGTCCAGTATTGATAAAAAGCGTACAAACCAAACCTTACTATATGGTTATTATTACAATGCAATTAAAATTGGGAAATTTACTTCATGGGAAAGAGCCTCCTTTATCGTACATGGAATATATGTACAGGCCCCTTTCTTATTTGTACTGAGTATGTATAATGTGCAAAATGATACGTCAAACGCTCCCAAAATATTCATAACTAATCTAAACTCGAAAATGCCATTTAAAATTTATTGGAAAAAAGAGAATGGTTATCTTGACATATATTTAGTTTCAACGGCTAATTCAGCGACTTCAGATGCCGAAAGTTTCAATATATTAGGTAATAAAACAGTTGAAAGAATGAAGTTAATCGTGGATGATAGTTATACTGAAATAGCCGTTTTATGAATAATAGGGGCATAATGCCCCTATTATTCATGTAACATCAATATACGTTGCTGCATCAACTTCCTCCTGATTGGCAACTGATAAAGGTGTAATGTCATTATAAGGTATAGTAGTATTCAGAATCTTTATATATATAGATGGCGTATATTGCGTGCGTTCCAATATAATTTTGAAAAAACCGGTGTTTTCGTTACTCCATATCTTAAATCGTGGAGTTGTCGGAGCATTCGCCCCACCTATCCGATTTAAAATTATCGCAGGCGCCTTCAAAATATCGACTGATCTATTGATGGCCATATAAAATAGGGTCATCGGTCCGCCACCGAAGGCAGCGAGGCTGATAAGTAAGGAGGTGGATATTGCTGTTGAGGATGCCCCTTCATACACAATTCTCGAAGTTGTGGTTGCGATCATCTTTTCCTTCCTTACATCACTGGCAGGGTTAAGCCCGTTTTTCTCAGTCGTAGCCACGGGAATCACATCTGTTAATTCGTTCACTACATCTGAGTCCTTCAAATAAACTTTTTCCATATATGGTATTTTTAACGGGCAATATAACTCACAGTTTTTTACTCAACTGACTATTGTGTTTTTGCTGGGTAATTTTCCTGTATAAAGAATGCCCGTTAAAAGTAGCAGAGATGATCGAAACAATTAACACCAAAGATTATAATAA
>ERZ791903.322-NODE-322-length-73164-cov-8.717750_pt1 | contig 73164 bp, 65 predicted proteins | sample MGYA00510148_ERZ791903 | MGnify/ENA primary metagenome ERZ791903 (study PRJEB30046, sample SAMN00792080) | human gut metagenome | study: EMG produced TPA metagenomics assembly of the A metagenome-wide association study of gut microbiota in type 2...
GAAAGACTGATCTGCTCTTAGCGGAATGCGTGGTCAGATGAGCCGGAATTTGCATTTAGTAAAAGGCGAGAGATTTGACCTTTACGTTCTTTCTCTTTTTTTATTGGTTACGATAAGACTATAGAGGAAAGATGGAGAATGGTCAATAGGGCAGATAAAAACGTGCCGTTGGAAACGGCACGCTATGGTAGAGGGTATGAAATTAATACCGAATTTAATCTGCAGTGGAACTGCAGTAGGTGGGAACTGTAATTCGCCGCATGACAGTATGTATCTAACGCATTTCCATTTACCATTCCCTCATTAAACGCATAATCTTCAAGGGAAAACCACATGGATACTGCAACACCCACAATACCTAAATATATTGGATAATTTTTTATCAGGCGACGGATATCTGTTCTTAAATAATGTGCTCTATTTATCCGCTTTTCTCCTTTTATAAACAGCTCTTTTGCTACAGAAAAAAACAAATATACAAATGCCTGTGGCAAAGCTACTTATATCTATCAGGAATAACATCCTTTCGTTTATTTTTCTTTGTTTCTCTTTTTCCTTAATCAACTCTTTACTTGTTTCTAGAATTATATCCAATTTGTCATAAGGTATCTTCATGTCTCTGATTTTTCTATGTATTTCTCACTCATTCGGAACATTTTCTATACATTTATTAAACCTTCTTCTACAATCAAATAAGGAATTATACCTTCCTTCCGCATATATTGGCTGGGCAGTAGATCCACATCATCAAACATGTGAATAAATAATTCTTCATTATTTTTTCCGGCAGCAACTATTAAAACACTAAATACCATATTCTTCGAAATATAATCATCAAATGCTGAAAGCCATATCTGTATACAAGGAAAATAAATAGCAGAAAAATCACTGTTAATATAGTAAGAATCACTTTCCATTTCTTCGACATTCTTTGTTCCTCCTATTTCAAGTTTTTATTTTATAGGCTACTTAAATTGATAACTCTGTCAGCAGAGTCAGCCACATCTTTATCATGGGTAACACAAATGATAGTTTTTCCATTTTTTTTAATTTCTTTAAATATTTCTATAATCTCATTTTTATTTCTATAATCTAAATTCCCAGTAGGCTCATCTGCTAATACTAGCTCATAAGGTTTTAACAGCATCCTTGCTATCGCTACTTTTTGTTGCTCTCCTCCACTTAATTGATAGACCTTTTTATTTAAATAAGCAGGATTCAGTCTTACCATCTCCAGAATTTCATTTATATCTTTTTCATCCTGTCTCCTATTTTCATATTTAAATATGTTTTTAGATATATTGAGATTGTCCTGGACTGTTTTGTCTTCCATTAATAAATAATCCTGAAATATATATCCAAAAAAATTTCTTCTCAGCTTTAATATCTCCTTAGAGGTAAAATAATTTTTTTCATTTATACTTATTTCCCCGCTGTCCGGTTTGTCCAGTAAACCGATAAGATTTAATAATGTTGTTTTCCCGGCACCACTCTCACCTGTTATACAAATGAACTCGTTTTTGCTGACAGACAGAGATACGTCTGATAAAACCACTCGTTTATCAAAACATTTATAAACTTTTGACAATTTTATCATTTAAACTCTCCTTTTATAAACTGAGCCTCGCCTTTCGCAAATAAATACTTGTTAACTATCCAAACCACAAAATAGTCTATAAGAAGCAGCCCTCCAATTATGGAAATCATATATAATGGCAGCTGTTTACAGGCAATTACCACGAACGGTATTACACCTATATTTATAAGCAGATTTGTCCGAAATAGAAATCTATAGATATATACAAACGGATACCCGTATAATGATTTTATGATAAGTTCCCGAAAAAACAACTTATAATAGAAGTATGTAGTAACCATCATAAACATAATCAGAAACAGAAATATGATTATAGTATTTAATATCAACTGCCCCATCTTATTTTTCAGATACTGGATTTCTACTCCTTTTTTATCATACACTGATGCTACCGAATTTAATTCATTGGCATCATATTTTTCAGTTATGGAACTAATTTCTTTCAAAGCACTATACTCATCTTCAGCCTCCACAAACACGCTGCTTCCTACATATGATCCTAGCGTAGATGCATCTATATTTTCTGTATATACAGTAACGATAGTGTCTGCAATTGTATTCATACTGTCTCCGGAATACGGATTATATGTAAAATATCTCTGATTGTTTTCTATATAAATGATATTAATATTTAGATCATCAAGATTTTTGTGGATCTCCGTTTTATTGCCAGCCGCCCTATACATATTTGTCACTGTGACTCTTTGGAAATAAAACCAATCTCTAAATGAATCCTCTATGATCCTTTCATATTTTTTATATTTTTTTGGCACTAATATATTTAAAACATCACCATCTACATCTATTATATCAGCGACACTTTTTCCATTAACAGATTTGATTTCATGTCTTTTCAAATAATTCTTATCTACCACTATATTTCGACCATAAGGAGAATACAAATCTCCCTCATTCTTTAAATCATGCAAATAAGTATAGTCATAATTATCATCGGTGACATTTGAACGTTCGAAATTGCGTGTGCTGATTATAAATACTTTATCCAAACCACTTAAATCCTGGTACACCTTTAAGATTTTATTGTTGAGTACATCTTCAGAAGCTAAATCCTTATAATTAAACGGTGAATAGATTTCCTGTAAGTTAAAAAGATTTTTGGTATCACTCCACGCCATTAAGCTATCTAGATCTCTGTCCAGCTCCTTCTTCTCTTCAAAAAGATTATTAATAAAGAGAAGTATTAAAAAAAGTAAAAAAAGCCTTAAAATATTTGATATAATCATTCCTCTCGACATCATCTGTCTTCTAGTATTGCTTACAGTAACAAAAGAAATCAGAAACGCAATGATCGACGAAAACATCAGCAAAAATATGATACTTAGATTTAATTTTATCGTCCCGTAAACCACTTGAAGCAATGGATTAGAAAATCCAAACTTATATATGATTCCGCCGACCAGCAATCCATTCAGGACAAGAGGTAAAAATAACGGCATATATATAAATCTGCTTACCATGCCATAGATTTGTACATGTGTATATCCCCATAATCTACAGATAGCAATTTTTTTCCTGTTTCTTGAATAATAAAAAAATACAATTAATATAAATAGGAAATAAAAAAGAACAAAGACCGGCAAAGGATTTATGTTTGTAGAAATAAAACTCATATTTTTCAAACTACTTGGCAGTGAATATTGAATCTCGCACTCTTCTTCAAGTTCATTTGAAAACTTTTGAATCATTTCTTCATCCTTAGTATCTATATATAATAAGTTCTTAAACCCTACATCAAGAAGCTCTTCAAATTCATGTACCTTTATTTTTTTGTCCGAAAATCTGGCTAATACATTCAAAGCTTCACTATACTTTTCCTGCATTGTAGAATATATGTCTGTTTTGTTAGAACTCAAAAAGCTATATTGTGCGATCTCAACTTTATTTGTTTCCGAGAACTTATCTACCTTTGTCAAAATATCTGGCAAATCCTTATCTGTATGGATTTTAAAAGATACGGTAGTTTTATCGTATAATATTTTATCTATAGTTTTTTGATTGATATACAAAAATGAAAATATATTGATTACCATAGTCATAATAGTAAGCAATATCACAACCTTTTTTTCCACGCATCCAACCTCTCTGTTCTACACATTTAACAATTTCGCTTTTAGTTTTCATAGTTTTTTCAATGTCTGAGAATATTTCAATTTCTCGTAACCTTTCAAACATCACTTTTCTTCTATACTTTAGAATTCTATAACAAATACTGAATATTCTTGTGCGGTGAAATCGTACTTCCGTAAATTTGGAAACCAGAGTTCCTGTATTCGAAAATCGACCATTTTGTGCTTGATAACTTATTAGACACACATTCATTGTACAACGAAGTTTTTTCATTTCATATTACACTCTATATTTGATTACCCCCTTGCTTTCACAAGGGGTAATCAAGCAATTCTTTCTTCTAATGCCATATATTTAATGGAGAGTCATAGCAGTTTCGTACAATTGTGAGGAGCTTTATAATTGGATAAATAGATAAATGTTTATTTTTCTTAGAAACGAACTTTTTATTTAGTACTTGCATAACTTCTATTATTAGCAAGTGTTTGTGAGATGAAGTCAGTTCGAGCAGTCCTTCCTGCAACAGTCCAGTCACTTCGAGATGTTACACCATTACCATTTTGAGCTGTACATCTATGTTCTTTTTTAGCATGATCATAATTAGCTCTATATGTTTTAGTTCTCCATGTGGTCCATAGTGTCCCGCCCAAAACACTGGTACGGTTATCATTAATTTCACTTCTAGCATTAGGATTTGAGCAATGTACCTCTATGCCTATTCCTTCTTCAGAATCAAACAACATCTGCGGACTAGCAAAAGCTGTTGTTCCCACTGTTGCTACTGACAGCATTGTAACAGCTATAAAAGTTGATAATTTTTTAAATTTTCTATTTTGCATAAATATGCTCCTTTCGTCTTTTCTTATCCGTACAACTATTATCATAAGCTCTACAAGTACATAAACCACCTGTTCCGCACGATTGTATTTGTTCTAATTCACCAAATCCAATCTGACTTTCTACACTTTGTAATATAATTATTTTTTAATCATTTCCGTTCTTCATTTTGAATTACAAAAATGCTCCTCATGCTTAAAATAATATCCACTTCATCTGTATGCGTATAAATCATCTCACTGTTCTAGCTTTCTACTATATTTCACTTTTCCTGATATCATAGCCATTGCAATACAAAGAGTTGCGTATAAAATCCCATCCAGCAAAATTTGTTTCTTCCCAAAAACAGCTAATACAAACAGCACACTAAAAATAATCAGATACATTTTAGTTTTGTTTGCATATGCTGCTATTTCTGTTTCGCTCAATTTATTTCTTGGATTCGTAACAGGAGCATTTATCCATATAAATATACCCGCAATCCAATAAATACAATAAAATGTGCTTTCTGTTCCACTCCATATATGTCTACACATCATTGCTAAATTCATAACACCTACCGACAAAAAGTAGCAACGTATCTCTGTATCAGCATGATATCCTCCGGCATATGGTCTTATAAAATAAATTGCGGTAAAAAGGACCAGAGAAAATATCAGTTCCTGCCATAATAGCCCACATATAATGATTGTTATGAAATTAATCAGCATAAAAAACGCCTGATGTAATCCATACTGAATTATCTCTATTTCCTCTGAATTTTTCCCTATGCTTCTCGCTATTTTCTCCGACAATATATATGTCTCCTGTCCTTATATGATTATCCTTCTAGTAATAATCTCTGATGTTTACCAAAGATAATTCTACTATTTCACTTTCTAGGTTTAGTTTTACCTAGTTTTTTTACAGAATCCGGAAGATCTGGCTGATATCCCAGAAAAGGACAAGTTGTATTAGCATCTTTAACCGCAATTGTCTTTGCCAATTTACCAATTACTTTTTTTCCATATTCAACTACTTTCTTGTTCATATTGTGAACCTCCTTGTTATTTAATACCTGCATCATAGCACATTTATTCCTTTCAATTTGAAGCTTGTAAAAAATAGACTTTTTATTGCTAAAAATGGTTGTTATATAAAAGGAGACTCTTTCGTTGAATTCCTTTCAATCTCAAGAGTCTCAAATAAAACTTATTTAATATTAGACAAATACAATAAAATTTTTACCTCAAAATAATTTTCCGTATATCCAATTTCAATTTCTCCATCATTTGATTTCACTATTTTTTTCACATTTTCCAGACCTATACCATGAATGGCCACCTCTTTTTGTGAAGTTTGAATTTTATTCCCCGTCTCAATGATTCTCCCCGAATAACTATTTTTCACATGAATCAGCATGATTCCTTTCTTTGTCTGAATATCAATTTTTAAATACTTTTCTTCTGATTTACTTGCTTCACGTACTGCATTATCAACTAAATTTCCAAGTATTGCACAAATATTAAAATCGTTCCAGTAAATTTTTTCCGGTACCCTTATTTTAATATCCACATCTTTTAGAACCTGCTCGGCGTTTCTCAACAGATAATTTAACACACCGTCAATCTCTTTATTTCCTGTTGAAACGTATTCTTTTGGATTCAACATAAATTTTTCCATGTCCTGCAAATATTTTATTATTTCTGGATTATTAGTATTCTTTAACATAGACTGCAATTCAATAATATGATGCTTCATGTCATGCCTAAGCGAGTTCACCTGTTTCTGAGACTCTCTAGCAACGTCCAGCTGATAAGAATATACTTCTACCATCTGTTCCAGCATTTTTTTCTCAATATGTGCAGAATAAAACTGAATCAATGAATTATATAAATAGAAAATTAAAATATTAATGAACAATATGCAGGCAGCAACAACAACGACTGTCATTTTTAATTTCGTTCCGGTTATGACCATATAGTACAAACACCCAATGCTTATTACCGGTACGGCACCTAAAGAAATCCTATAAACAACAGGAAGATAAATATCCTTTTCTATAGGAATAGTACGCTCCAGTGCGATCGCTATAATCAAAATCACAAGGCTTGTTATACATTCATAAATCTGATTTACCGAATCTCCAACCGTATATTTTGTAAACGAAAGCACTACAATACTATCAACTAATACATTTACCGCATATATCATGACCGTAATGAGCAATTTTCTTGACATTTTCACCTTGTACGGACAAACTAATAAAAAAATTGCTGTTAAATTTGAAATTATATTCAATACAGGCATTTTAAATATTTCATAAATAATACTTGTCCACAAGCATGCAATTACATAAAGAACCCATGTATATTTGCATTGATATTCATCTTTCGATAAAAAAATATCTATAAAACATTTTATGGCATAAAATCTTACCCCGGTAGCTAATATTTCAAGTAATATATTATTTAAATTCCCCATGTCCATCACATTCTATCTCCAATATCTTTCTACGGATTTCAGATCTATTCACTTTACTGATATTTAAAATATCCCCATTGATTATTTTTACCCATTCATATGTGTACTCAACAACATAATTAAAATTAATTAAATACGACTTATGAATATTCAAAAATAGCCCTGACGGTACATTTTTTTCAACATCAGTTAATTTTCCATAGAAACTCCTGGATTCATTTCTCATGACAATATTAATCTTCCGGCCATAGCTCTGAAAATATAGAATTTCTCTACAAGGTATACGAAATGTAGTTCCTTTATTTTGATATTCAAAATCTCTGCTCGTCTTTCCAGCAATACGGCAAATGTTATCCATAACATTAAAAATCCTTGTCTTCTCTAATGGTTTGATCAGGAAATCAAAGGGTCTGTTTTGGAATAGCTGTAATGCATATTGTTCCTTTGAAGATATGTACACAATGAAAATCGATTCATTTTCTAACTTTCTGCGAATATAATCTCCAACCATAATTCCATCAAGCCCTGGAATTTCGATATCCAAAAACAAAACATCTACTACTTCTTTATCCAAATAATCAGCTAAACTATCACCAGTGAAAAACACTTCTATATTGAAGCAGATTCCATTCTTACGTGCATATTCCATTAGCATTCTTTCCAATTCTCCACACGTACTTTTTTCATCATCACATATAATAATATTCATTCTCTTACCTTTTATCATTATGAAATAGATTACTCTTTCTTATCCATTGTTGATGCTAACTTTAGATGTCAATACAAAGACCTTGTTGCCTGTCTCTGATTTACCCTGTATACTGTCATTAATACAGTAAAGAAAGGGATCCCAGAGCATCCTTCCTGACAAGACGTATACTCTGGGATCATGGTTTTGAAACCATGATTATTATATCAGATTATTCCGTTTCGTACAATGAGGAAGACGATATCTTTAATTAAAAGCAGCGCCATATCCTACTGTCCAGTCTGTATGGAAGAGCTCTCCTACAGGGATTCCTGCAAAAGGATCCTGCTACAGGAAGGGCATGAACGTCATATCTGTATCATCCGCCGGATGAAATGCACGAAATGTGGGATCCTTCACCGGGAACTGCCAGATTTTCTGGTCCCATACAAACATTACACTGCTGAAGTCATATCCGGTGCCCTGGATGGGCAGGTTACTCCATATGATGAAGATTCTGCGGATTATCCCTGTGAGATGACTATGCACCGTTGGCATCACTGGCTGATGAAAAATACGTTAAGGATAGATGGTTATTTAAGGTCTGTCGGCCACCGTCTGCCGGGATTCAGTGAGGAACTGCTGATGTCCGGCGTGCCGCTGCTTGAAATGCTTCGCAGTTCCCTGTATAACTGGCTGGAAACGATACTGAAATTCATCTATGATTCCGGCGGTTTTCTTGTCCCGTGATACAGTTTTCCCTATGCACCGGCTTTGTTTTGCTGTCATTCATAAGATATGGTAAGTTCCTCCCAAAGGAGGAATAATGACCATGAATATAACAAAAGATAACCAATGGCGCGACGGGAAAGCCCTGGAACGCTACATGCTGATCGCACCATTACTGGAAGGCTCCCTTGATCCGGCAAAACGTCTCCAGATGAGGGAGGGCATCGCATCCAGGAACGGGATCTCCCTGCGGAGCCTGTACCGTTATGAAGCTGCTTTCAAAAAAGAGGGGTTTTCCGGACTGAAACCGGCAGAGCGTCCGAAACAGCATTCCGCAAAGCTGCCGGATAACTTTAAGGAGATCCTGGAACAGGCAGTCCAGCTGAAAAGGGAAGTGCCGACACGGTCTGTAAACCAGATCATTTACATCCTGGAACTGGAAGGCTGGGCACCTGTGGGGACACTGAAACGCTCCACCATGCAGAGGCATCTCTATAATGCCGGATTCGGTCAGAAACAGATGCAGATGTACCGGGATGCCCGGAACAGTTCATCCAAACGTTTCTGTAAACCACACCGGATGATGCTGATACAGGGGGACATCAAATATGGGATCAAACTCCCCATTGGAAAAAACGGCGCAATGGTACAGACGTATCTGTCCTCAGCCATTGATGACCATTCCCGTTACGTACTCCATTCAAGGTTTTACGATAACCAGGAAGAATCCATCGTGGAAGATACTTTCCATAAAGCCATACTCAAGGCAGGAAAATTTGATGCCTGCTACTTTGATAACGGTTCACAGTACATTGCCAGACAACTGAGGTTTTCCCTGTCCAGGCTTGGGATCACAATCCGTCATGCCCCTGTCCGGAGCGGGAAATCAAAAGGTTATGACAAGATATTTTTTATGTAAAGAAATGTCTGCTAAAACCCATATACGTTGAACTTCAGCATAGATTTCTTTACATAACAATCAGGTATTGTATCATGGAACTGAAAGGAGGATTGTTCCATGATTACAAATCTAAAAGAACTTATACGATTATGTAAGGATGAAGTGCATGACAGAGAGTATCACGCTCCCCATGCAAATGCTCTCACATCAGAATGGGATGCGGTATCCCAATGGTTTGATGATAACGGCATCCATGAATTTAACCGGGATAATGCTTTCGCATACTGCGATGAGGTCATTGGATCCCACATCATTGTTAAGGGAATGACTAAAAAACAGAAAAAAAGCCTTCGAGCCATTCGGATGTTGCTATCTTATCAAGAAAGTGGTGACTTTGAATTCAGAACACCTCGTGTTGAATATTTATTTCCAGGAAATACCGGAAAGATCATTCTTCTCTATCTCCAGCATGAGAGGGATCTGGGACGCTCAGAAAAGACAATCAATTATAGGCGTATGGCTCTATGCAGCTTCAATAATTATCTTTTTGAAAAGGGACTGGGCTTTGAAGAACTGGGGATTGATATAATTGAAGATTATTTTTCGCTTACATGCCACAACAGCCTATCCCTGCGCCATAATAATGCCAATCATCTTCGTCAGCTGCTTCATTATCTTTATGATTTTGGAATTACCAAAAAGGATTATGCTCTGTTCGTATTGAAAGACCAATATCGGAATGAATGCAAAGTTCCAACTACCTATACGGAAGATGAAATTTCCAGAATCATATCTGCTGTAGACCGTTCATCCTCAGTTGGCAAAAGGGATTATCTGGTTTTACTTCTGGCAGCGGAATACGGATGGCGCGCCGGTGATATCGTAAATTTTAAGTTTTGCCAGATTGACTGGAATAAAAATACGATATCTTTTGAGCAGAGCAAAACAGACATCCCTGTTGAATTTCCACTTCTCGCGTCGGTGGGGAATGCCATTATTGATTATCCGAAAAATGGCAGACCGGATTCGGATGCACCTGAAATTATTGTGGCAAGTAAAGGATGTAGCAAAGGGATGCCCCTTGCAATTCCAACGATCCATTCTATTATCAGCAGATATATGCAGGCAGCACATATCACGCATTGACAGGAGAAAAAACATGGTCCTCATTCATTAAGACACAGCCTTGCGACTAACCTTTTGAAAAAGAATGTTTCCATGCCTGTTATTAGTACAGTTCTTGGACATCAGTGTACGGAAACAACAAAAATTTATTTGAAAGTTGATGCTGACAGTTTGGTCAAATGTGTACTTCCAATACCACCGATTGCAAGTCCTTTGTATGAGGAGGTGCAAGACATATGAGCAGACCTGTATTCCACTCTGGATTTGCTGATGAGATCAACCTGTACCTTGACTATAAAATCGCCAGCGGATACAAGGAAAAAAGCTTTTGCATTATCTTGAAATCCTTTGATACTTTTTGTTTCCAACGCAAAATTAACAAAGTCGTTTTTACCCGTTCTGATGCAGATGCATGGGCTGAGAAAAGAGAAAAAGAAGCAACTACCTACCACTATTCCAGAGTCAACAAGGTGAAAAACTTTCTATATCTTTATGCCGGAAGAACAGCATTTTTACCAAGTTCTGCACGAAGAAGTCTCTGCATATTTTGAGACCTATCCTCTTCCACTTCGGGTCCGCGAAAAAATCGGTGTCTGTTCCACGATTTATCCCGCCAAACCAGTTCATCCCCCTGATTGAAAAAGAGGGACTGATCTACGAGGTGGATAAATACATATGGGAAGAAGCATGCCGGATCCTGAAAGAGCGTAGAGACCTTGACCTTCGCAGCCTTCCTATCTCTATCAATGTCGCCAGAGGCGATCTGTACGAAAAGGATCTCTGCGAGGTTTTTGACCAGCTTTTGCAGAAATATGATCTTCCTGGAAATCTGCTCCATCTGGAGATCATAGAACGTGCCTACGTCAATGACACGGATAATATCACACATATCCTTAATGCACTTCGAGAAGATGGTTTTTTATCGAAATGGATGATTTCGGTACCGGAGAGTCTTCGCTTTCCATGGTTGCTGAAATGCCTGTCGATCTTCTGAAACTTGACCGGAGTTTCCTTGTCTCCGGCCGCAGCTTTTCTTGAAATTCCCTGATAAGCAAACGTGACGGACTTAATCGGTCCGTCACATTCCTAATATCGTCTTATGTACTTTTTTCCTTACAAAATAATAGCAGATCACCTGCAGAATGATCGTGATGATCCAGGATACCGGATAAGATATAAAGAGGAACGACAGGCTTCTGTGGTGTGGAAATAATCCGAAGATCCACACGATACGTGTTCCTACGGTTCCTATAATCGACAGGATCATCGGTACACCGGAGCGACCCATTCCGCGGAGTGCTCCCGGGATCAGATCCATGATACCACAGCAGAAATAAGGAACTGTTGTGTATGCAAGGATTTCAATACCGCACTGGATAACATCCGGGTCACTTGTATACAGTCTCAGCAATTTATCGCCAAAGAAATACGCGCCGCATCCCAGGGTAAAAGAAACTGCAAAAGACAAAATGATACAGTCCATCAGGACTTTGTCCATACGCTTCGTCTTGCGTACGCCATAATTCTGGCTTGTAAAACTCATGCAGGACTGCGTAACCGCATTGACAGACACATACAGAAATCCAAAGATATTATTGGCTGCCGTATAACCTGCCATGGCGATCGATCCAAAGGAATTTACGGAAGACTGCAGCAGTGCATTGGAAATATTGATGACTGTGCTCTGGATTCCTGCCGGGATCCCTACCTGAAAGATCTGTTTCAGATAAAAACTTTTGATCGTGAGTTTCGAGAAACGAAGCTGATAGCTTCCTTCCGAACGATACAGACAGCGCAGTACCAGAATACAGGAAATGCACTGGGAAACTACTGTTCCGATTGCAACACCAGCCACGTCCATGTGAAAAACAATGACAAGAAGCATATTCAGGCAGGCATTTGCAACCCCTGATATGATCAGATAAAACAGCGGACGCTTTGTGTCTCCAACCGCTCTCAGAATAGCTGCACCGTAATTGTAAAGCATGAAAAATGGCATTCCCAGGAAATAAATACGCATGTACAGCGTCGAATGAGCAATAACGTTATCCGGCGTACCCATGATCTCAAGTGCCAGCCTGGAAAAGATCAGTCCGACGAACGCCATAATAATACCGCTTACCAGAGCAAGTGTAATGGCGGTATGCACGGTCTCAGACATCTCCTTATGCTTGCCGGAAGCATAGAAACGTGCAGCAAGTACATTCGCTCCAAGAGAGACTCCAATAAATAAATTCGTAAAAACAGCGATCAGAGCTGTCGTCGAGCCAACCGCAGCAAGCGATTCGCTTCCCGCAAACTGCCCCACAACAATGATGTCCACAGCATTGAACATCAGCTGTAAAATACCGGACAGCATCAATGGCAGCGAAAACGAGATCAGCTTGTCCATGATTGAGCCATTGCACATGTCGATTTCGTATTTGTTATTTTTCAAGATTACTCCCCCCATTTTATGTTAATGAGTTTAAAAGACCCCCACAGAATGAATCTGTGGGGGTCGGTATTACTCCGTTTGGACACAATGTATAAATTTAGAATCTATACTAATTTAGAACAATCTATTCCTTATGCATTCTTCTCAGCGATTGCTGCCTGAGCTGCTGCCAGACGAGCGATCGGTACACGGAACGGTGAGCAGGATACATAGTTAAGACCGATCTTGTGGCAGAATTCTACAGAGGACGGATCTCCACCGTGCTCTCCACAGATACCTACATGAAGGTTCGGGTTAACCGGTCTTCCGAGCTCGATTGCCATCTTCATGAGTTTACCAACGCCAACCTGATCAAGTTTAGCGAATGGATCGTTCTCGAAGATCTTAGCATCGTAGTAAGCGTTCAGGAATTTACCTGCATCGTCACGGGAGAAGCCGTATGTCATCTGTGTAAGGTCGTTTGTACCGAAGCAGAAGAAGTCAGCTTCTTTAGCGATATCATCAGCTGTAAGAGCTGCTCTCGGGATCTCGATCATAGTACCAACTTCGTACTCAAGGTTGGAACCAGCTGCTTTGATCTCAGCGTCTGCTGTTTCTACTACGAATTTCTTAACATATTTAAGCTCTTTGATATCACCAACAAGCGGGATCATGATCTCCGGTTTGATTGTCCAATCCGGATGAGCGTTCTGAACTTTGATTGCTGCACGGATAACAGCTGTTGTCTGCATCTTGGCAATTTCCGGATAGGTAACTGCAAGACGGCATCCACGATGACCCATCATCGGGTTGAACTCATGGAGAGAATCAATGATTGTCTTGATCTCTTCAACAGTTTTGCCCTGAGCGTCAGCAAGTTTCTTGATGTCAGCTTCTTCTGTAGGAACGAATTCATGAAGCGGCGGATCCAGGAAACGGATAGTAACCGGGTTGCCTTCCAGTGCTTCGAACAGTCCTTCGAAGTCTTCCTGCTGATATGGAAGAACTTTTGCAAGTGCTGCTTCTCTTTCTTCTACTGTTGTGGAGCAGATCATTTCACGGAATGCATCGATACGTCCCTCACCGAAGAACATATGCTCTGTACGGCAAAGACCGATACCTTCTGCACCAAGCTCAACTGCTTTCTTAGCGTCAGCCGGTGTATCTGCGTTTGTACGAACTTTCATAGTTCTGTATTTGTCAGCCCAAGCCATGATACGGCCGAACTCACCAGCGATCGTAGCGTCTACAGTCGGGATGATTCCGTCGTAGATGTTACCTGTTGTACCATCGATGGAGATGAAGTCTCCTTCGTGGAACTCTTTACCAGCCAGTGTGAATTTCTTGTTTTCTTCATCCATAGCGATATCACCGCATCCGGATACACAGCACTCACCCATACCACGGGCAACTACTGCTGCGTGAGAAGTCATACCACCACGAACTGTCAGGATACCCTGAGCAGATTTCATACCTGTGATATCTTCTGGAGATGTCTCAAGACGAACCAGAACGACTTTCTCTCCTCTTTCTGCCCATTCAACAGCGTCATCAGCTGTGAATACGATCTTACCGCAAGCAGCTCCTGGAGAAGCTCCAAGACCTTTGCCCATCGGTGTAGCAGCTTTCAGAGCAGCTGCATCGAACTGCGGATGAAGCAGAGTATCAAGGTTACGTGGGTCGATCATTGCTACAGCTTCTTCTTCTGTTCTCATTCCCTCATCAACAAGGTCACAAGCGATCTTCAGAGCAGCCTGAGCAGTTCTCTTACCATTACGTGTCTGCAGCATGTAAAGTTTACCGTGCTCTACAGTGAACTCCATATCCTGCATATCTCTGTAGTGGTCTTCCAGAGTTTTGCAAACCTGTTTGAACTGTACGAATGCTTCCGGGAATTTCTGCTCCATTTCGGTGATGTGCATAGGTGTACGAACACCAGCAACAACGTCTTCACCCTGAGCGTTTGTCAGGAATTCACCGAACAGACCATTAGCTCCTGTAGCAGGGTCACGTGTGAAGGCAACACCTGTACCACAGTCATCTCCCATGTTACCGAATGCCATCATCTGTACGTTAACAGCGGTTCCCCAGGAATATGGGATATCGTTGTCACGACGATATACGTTTGCACGCGGGTTGTCCCAGGAACGGAATACGGCTTTGATAGCACCCATTAACTGTTCCTTCGGATCAGTTGGGAATTCAGCACCGATTTTTTCTTTATATTCAGCTTTGAACTGTTCTGCAAGTTCTTTGAGATCTTCAGCTGTAAGCTCAACGTCCTGTTTAACGCCTCTCTTAACTTTCATTTCGTCGATCAGCTCTTCGAAATATTTCTTACCAACTTCCATAACTACGTCAGAGTACATCTGGATGAATCTTCTGTAGCAGTCCCAAGCCCAACGTGGGTTGTTTGATTTTTCAGCAAGAGTATTAACTACTTCTTCATTTAAACCAAGGTTCAGGATAGTATCCATCATACCAGGCATGGATGCTCTGGCACCAGAACGAACGGAAACAAGCAGAGGATTTTCTTTGTCACCGAATTTCTTACCGGTAACTCCTTCCATTTTGGTGATTGCTTCCATGATCTGACCCATGATCTCGTCGTTGATCTGTCTTCCATCTTCATAGTACTGAGTACAAGCTTCTGTTGTGATTGTGAAGCCCTGCGGTACCGGAAGACCAAGGTTTGTCATTTCAGCAAGGTTAGCACCTTTACCACCCAGAAGGTTTCTCATATTAGCGTTACCTTCTGTAAACATGTAAACCCATTTTGCCATTTTTACATTTCCTCCTAATTATTTGTTCTTTTACATAAAAAAATTATGTTTTACGCACATAATTATTGTATAGACTTTAGTACAAATAGTCAAGGTTAAACTGTCAAAAAATGGGGAAAGTTTTTGTCATAATATGTAAAAACCTTTCCCCATTTCATATTTTACTTTAACGTTTCTTCTTAAGGTTGAGCACAAGGTGTCTCGGGAGCCCGTTTACCATGATCGGCTGGTAGTCTCCCTGGATCAGCGGGCTGATATAATCGACAAAATCCTTGGTCACATAAGTCGCATCTTTGTTCATCCAGTTTCTCGGAACGACCTTCTCTTCGTTGGCGATCCTGTGTACGTCATAGATGCCTGTTTTTGCCATGTACGGGTCATCGGAAACACGGTCGATGACGATCATCTTGCCGGTGTCGCCTTCATCTGCTGCCTTCACTGCAGCACCGCCTACCATGAATGCCTCGTCGATATCGACACGGGATGCCATATGGGAAGCACTTCTCTGTAAGGTAGAAAGCTCTACAGCCCTTGTCTTGCAGCCACACTCTGCTGCCAGGAAGTTGGCAAGGTATGTCGCGGTTCCTGCGAGCTGTTTGTGGCCGAATGCATCCACGTAATCTCCGGAGCTTCCAAGTTCGCAGACATAGCGTCCGTCAGCGAGGCGGATTCCCTCGGATACAGCGATCACAACGGAAGATTTCTTCTTGAGGAGTTCTTTGACTTTGACAAGGAGTTTCTCAATGTCAAATGCAACTTCCGGAAGGTAGATAAGGTCCGGTCCGTCGCAGTCCTCTGTTCTCGCAAGTGCAGTTGCGCCGGTGAGCCATCCTGCATTTCGACCCATAACTTCCATGATCGTGATCATGCTCTTCTTGTAGGTAAGACCCTGTGCGTCACGGATCACTTCCTTGGTGGAAGCTCCGATGTATTTGGCTGCACTTCCAAAACCAGGTGTATGGTCGGTCAGTGCGAGGTCATTGTCAATGGTCTTCGGTACGCCAAGGAATTTCTGCTTCTGGCCGGTCAGGATTGCGAAATCAGAAAGCTTCTTGATGGTGTCCATGGAGTCATTTCCGCCAATATAGATAAACGCATCAATATCAAGACGGTTCAGTATACCAAAGATCTTCTCATAGATGGTCTTGTCTTCGTGGATCTCAGGAAGTTTAAAACGACAGGAACCTAAGAACGCGGACGGGGTTCTCTTGAGAAGCTCAATGTCCAGCTCTGAGTGGATCTGTGTAGAAAGATCGATATACTGTTCATCCAGAAGTCCCTGAATTCCGTGCAGCATTCCATATACCTTGTCGAAACCTCGCTCAATGGCGTTCTTGTACACACCTGCAAGACTGGAATTGATTACTGCGGTAGGACCTCCGGACTGTCCTACAATGATATTGCGTTTTTTTGCCATACTGTCATCTCCTTTTTTGTTGTCGGATATATAATAGTTAAATTTTACCAATATTATCCGTTTTCGTCAAGAAGATTTGTGTATTTTTATATGTTTTTGTATATATCTTTTGTTTTTATTATCTATTTTGTATAGTTTTGTTTGTATATGCTGTATGGATTATAAAAGAAATAGAAGAATGCCACAAAAAAATCAGGCATCTGCCGTGTCTGCGTATCAGCGCAGTGCACAGCGAATGCCTGTCGTCATTCTCTTATGAAAGTTTCTGAGTCCTCAGAACTTAGAATGTAAATTTGTCAGCAAAGTATGCTTCCAACTCGTCGATCTTGACACGAACCTGCTCCATGGTGTCACGGTCACGGACAGTAACTGCTCCGTCATTCTCAGATTCGAAGTCGTAAGTGATGCAGTACGGAGTACCGATCTCATCCTGTCTTCTGTAACGTTTACCGATGTTTCCACGGTCATCGTACTCGCAGTTGTATTTCTTGCTTAACTGCTGGAAGATTTTCTCTGCACCATCGTTCAGCTTCTTGGAAAGCGGAAGGACACCGATCTTGACCGGAGCCAGTACCGGATGGAAGTGAAGGACTGTACGAACGTCGTTCTTCTCTGCATCCAGAACTTCCTCATCGTATGCGCTGCACAGGAATGCAAGTACCATACGGTCAGCACCAAGTGAAGGCTCGATAACGTAAGGAATGTATTTCTGTTTCTTCTCATCGTCGAAGTATGTCAGATCCTGACCGGATACATTCTGATGCTGTGTCAGGTCATAGTCTGTTCTGTCAGCGATTCCCCACAGCTCGCCCCATCCGAACGGGAACAGGAACTCTACGTCTGTAGTAGCCTTGCTGTAGAAGCTCAGTTCTTCCTTGTCATGGTCACGGTAACGGACTTCGTCATCCTTAAGACCAAGGGAGCTCAGCCAGTCAAGACAGAATTTCTTCCAGTATGCAAACCACTCAAGGTCTGTATCCGGCTCGCAGAAGAATTCAAGTTCCATCTGCTCGAACTCACGGGTACGGAATGTGAAGTTACCCGGTGTGATCTCGTTACGGAAAGATTTACCGATCTGGCCGATACCAAACGGAATCTTCTTACGGGATGTTCTCTGTACGTTCTTGAAGTTTACAAAGATACCCTGTGCTGTTTCAGGTCTTAAGTAAACAGTGTTCTTGGCGTCCTCAGTTACACCCTGGAATGTCTTAAACATCAGGTTGAACTGACGGATATCTGTGAAGTTGTGCTTGCCGCAGGACGGACACGGAACTTCGTGATCCTTGATGAAGTTCATCATCTGCTCCTGGGACCATGCATCTACGCTTCCTTCGATCGCAATGTCATGCTCTCCGCAGAAATCCTCGATCAGCTTGTCTGCACGGAAACGCTCGTGGCATTCCTTACAGTCCATCAGAGGATCGGAGAATCCGCCAAGATGACCGGATGCTACCCATGTCTGCGGATTCATCAGGATCGCACAGTCTACACCGACATTGTACGGGGATTCCTGAACAAATTTCTGCCACCATGCGCGCTTTACGTTGTTCTTGAGTTCAACGCCAAGGTTACCGTAGTCCCAGGTATTTGCAAGACCTCCATAAATTTCTGAACCAGGATAAACGAATCCTCTGGCTTTTGCCAGAGCAACAATTTTCTCCATTGTTTTTTCCATGATATCTCTCCTCATTGTTTTATTGGTGAAAACCTAAGTGTTCTCATTATACCGCATTTTCAATATATTTCAACTTTTTTATTTCATAACCTCCAGAATCTGGAGACTTCGGAACCTTTTGTCCGTGTTTGCAGCCGTATATCTATGTATGATGTGCTCCAGTTCCAGAAGCACTTCATCCTTCACAGTAAAAGTATACAGCTTTCCCATCGGTGCTGTCGCTATAAAGCGCATGGCATAAAGTGCCGAAGGCGAAATCCGAAGAGTTCCTTTCTGTCCGGATGCGCATTTCTGGCACAGGATGCCGTGGAGATCCTGTGAAAAAAACACCTGTCCTTCCGGAATCTCCTCACGCCCGCACTGCGCGCACTGAAAAAGCTCCGGGCAGAGTCCCTCCTCTACCATCGTCCGCAGTTCAAAGATGCAGCGGATCAGACGGTTGTCCATCTTCGGATTCAGAAGGGCTTTGACTGTGACATAGAGAAGGTTCATCATCTCCCTCTCGTCCGTTCCCTCACGCCCGAAGTAATCTGCCAGTTCCAGGAAGTAATAGCCATAATAGACCCCAGGCTGCATCGCCGCCAGTTCTACGAAATGGTGGGATACGGACACCTGGTTCAGATTATAGCTGCTCCTGCCTTCAAACAGGGTAAAAGTTCCAAACACAAAAGGATCTGCTGCTGCCAGAAACGGGCTGTTCGGCCGTCTTGCACCTTTGGCAAAAGCGGAGATCTTGCCCCTCTCTCTGGTCAGCAGAACGATTCTCTTGTCATATTCGCCGATCGGCATCGCAGAGATCACAACTCCCTGCACGGTGATCAGATCACTCATTTATCAGATTTCCTTCTTGTCGTAACCAAAGTTTTTAATCATAAAGTCACTGTCACGCCAGTCTTTGCGGACTTTGACCCAGATCTTCAGGTTGACCTTGGCATCCAGCATGCGTTCCAGCTCATAGCGGGCATTGCTGCCGATCTTTTTGAGCATGGCACCCTGTTTGCCGATAATGATTCCTTTGTGAGAGTCTCTCTCGCAGATGATCGTTGCTTCGATGTCTACGAGGTTGTTTTTGCCAGGACGCTCTTTCATGCTGTCGATAGCGACTGCGATTCCGTGCGGGATCTCAGCATCAAGCGCGTGAAGTGCCTTCTCACGGATGATCTCTGCGGCAATCTGTCTCTGCGGCTGGTCTGTTACGGTGTCCTCATCGTAGAACATCGGTCCGTATGGCAGGTATTTCAGAATGCATGGGACGATATCCTCTGTGTTCTGGTTGCGCAGTGCAGAGCATGGAATGATCTCATCAAATTCATAAAGTTTGCGGTAGGTGTCGATCGCCTTGAGGATCTCGTCCTTGTCAACGGTATCGACCTTGTTGATCACAAGGATGACCGGCAGATGTAAGCCCTTAAGCTGCTCTGCAATGTGACGTTCTCCTGCGCCGATAAAGGTCGTCGGCTCTACCAGCCAGAGGATCACATCGACATCTTTGAGTGTTCTCTCTGCTACCTGGACCATGTACTCGCCCAGCTTGTTTTTTGCCTTGTGGATACCAGGGGTATCGAGGAAGACGATCTGACCGTCCTCACAGGTATATACGGTCTGGATACGGTTTCTGGTCGTCTGCGGTTTCTTGGATGTGATCGCGATCTTCTGACCGATCAGATGGTTCATCAATGTGGATTTTCCGACATTTGGACGGCCGATGATCGCTGTAAATCCGGATTTAAAATTATCTTTCATATTTACTCCTAAACTGCTCCCTGGATCAGCCGTTGATCAGCGGGCTGATGCTTCCAAAGAGTGTCTCTTCTTTCTGTACTTTTGGTTCACTTCCTACAACACAGATCTCTTCATCGGACAGGATCGCCTCGATCAGCGGAGCCAGTGCCTGGATGTCTTCTGCCTGTGCATTCAGGATCTCGTCACGTTCTTTCTGCATCATCTCTTCTGTCACGCCGCAGAAGTATGCTCCCTTGGATGCATTGCCTTTCATCTGCGGAGTCTTCGGTACGTCTTTGCCGCTGATTGTTCCGATGATGTATTTTGTCATCTCACGCTCGTCAGCCTTAAATCCACGTACATAATCCGGGATTCCTGCAAAAACATCGTAAGTGCGTTTCAGATGCGGATCACGGTAAGATACGAAGAAGCTCTCGCCACTGTATTTGAATCCGCTCATGCAGCCATAAGCGCCGCCTTTGACACGGATGTTGATCCAGAGATAATCGTAGCTTAAAGCGACTTTGAGGATATTGAGTGCACCTGTGTATGCAAAGCCTTTCTTGCGGAAGTTTCCTGCCTGTGCCGCGTACTGTACCTGTCCGGAGGTCATGAAGCCTTCGTTCTTTTTCTCACAGATCATCGGTGCCGGAGAAGTTTCGACTGCTTCCTGATGAAGAGTTTTCTTTAATTCTCTGACTTGTTTCTGCATCGTTTCCAGAGATTCTCTCTCGCCGGTGTAGCTGACGCTTAAGTTTTCCGGGCGGAGGATCTCAGTCATCAGGGATTTAAGGTTCTCAATGATCTCATCCTTGCGCTCTTCAAATTCCTTATCCAGTTTTTCGATGAACTGGTAGTAAGCGATTCCTGCCATCGCATCCTGGAACGCAGCCATCGGTGAACCATAGGATGCAGCACGGAGTACAGCTGTGGAATGTCCTGCACTCACCAGACTTGACTGTGCTCTTGATTTGACTCTTGAGATGATCTCATGAAGTCTGCGGGTGTCTGTCACATCAGAGGTATTGAGGATCTCACGGATCATGCGGAACATAACATCTGTCTTAGGGTACATTACCTTGCCCTTCACTCCGAAGAATGCACGGTATTCATCGACAGAGTCTGCGCGGTCAAACACTTCCACGCCGCACACGATCCCGCCTGTCTCGGCATTGATCTCATTTGAAAGTTCTCCATAGGTGTAATGTGCGGTATTCACATAACCGAGTACGGATTTCAGGAGTCCGAGATATAGTACTTTGTCCGGTGAAAGGCTCTTAAGGTCAAACATCAGATCCAGATAGCCGATTCCATTGGTCGGAACGTCGTGATACAGGAAAAGACTTCCGTCCACATCCAGTTCTTCATTGTAGAATTTATCTGCTTCCTTGCGAATATCCTCGCGCTTAAGCATCGGAATGCATTTGGCTGCTTCCGGATCTTCCTCAGCTTCCTGGTATGCCTCAAGATCCTTCGTGCGCTGTACCATCTGCTGTTTTTCTTCCTCGGAAATTCCATTCAGGTAGTTAGCAAGTTTGTCCTCCAGGGCTTTTGCCTTTCTTGCAGCAAGACCTCTGGATGGTACAAGGGTCAGTACAGATCCGTGTGGATTATCGAGGAGATATTTCCGGATCAGTTCTTCGAAGTATCCTGTGTTCTTGAGGGATTTCAGCTTCTCAAATACCGGGATCAGTTCTACCTGTGCAAATGGATGTTCATCGTCATAGAGCCAGTTGCCAAGGATATCGAGTCCATAGATCAGCCCCTTCGGATAGGAAGAGAAATCTGCCTCTCTGTAGCGGAATTCCATGCAGTTGATTCCGGCTTCCAGAGCTTTCTTGTCAATTCCGGATGTGATGACATCCTGAAGGACTTTGCGGATAACGGAAACAAATTCGTCTTTTTTGTCCGCATTTGCGCCCTTTGCGATAATGTCAAAATATGGCTGACGGATACCATCCTCATAAGCACCGTAGATATCCTTACCGATGCCGACATCAAGAAGTGCCTGCTTGAGCGGTGCGCCCGGCGCACTTAAGAGTGCATAATCCAGGACTTCAAATGCAATGCTGGTGAGGCTGTCCATAGCAGTTCCCACTACAACGTTGTAAGAAAGGTATGCATTGTCCTCCTCACCCTCGCTCTCTGCAACTGGATATTCCATGGTCAGATCCTGCATTGCGGCAAAAGGCTTCTGCTCTCTGATCTCGGAATCTACGTTTAGGCTGTCATAAGCGGAAAGATAATGTTTGTCGATAAAGTCAAGTTTCTCCACCATGTCCATATTTCCGTACAGATAAATATAGCTGTTGGATGGGTGATAATACGTTCTGTGGAAATCAAGAAACTCCTCGTAGCTTAAATCCGGGATATTGTCAGGATCTCCGCCGGATTCACAGCCATAGGTGATATCCGGGAACAAAGAGTTCATGATGTCACGCTCCAGGACATCGTCCGGAGAGGAAAAAGCTCCCTTCATTTCGTTGTAAACAACCCCGTTGTATGTCAGTGGTCCTTCCGGCTGTTCCAGATGGTAGCTCCATCCTTCCTGGCGAAAGATCTCTTCTTTCTTGTAAATATTCGGGTAAAAAACTGCGTCCAGGTAAACATGCATCAGGTTCTGGAAATCCTGATCGTTGCAGCTTGCCACCGGGTAGCAGGTTTTGTCCGGATAAGTCATGGCATTCAAAAAAGTGTTCAAAGAGCCTTTGACCAGTTCCACAAAAGGATCCTTCAGTGGAAATTCTCTGGATCCGCAAAGCACGCTGTGCTCCAGAATGTGGGCAACGCCTGTGCTGTTCTTCGGCGGGGTTCGAAAAGCGATATTGAACACTTTGTTTTCGTCATCGTTCTCAATGAGCATTACCCTCGCTCCGGTCTTGATGTGCCGGAGCAGGTAGCCTGTAGAACGGATATCAGTTAATTTTTTTTTCTGGATGACTTCGTATGCAGTCACTTCGTTTAAATTCATTGATGCCTCCGTTTTTTATATGTAGTATTTGTTATTTTGCGGAATTTATTCCGGCAGTCCGCCCTCGCCCGGGAAATAATCCTCGTAGACTTTGCGGGCAGCTCTGGTGAGCAGTGCCAGTTCTTGTTCCATATCAAGTTCTCTCGGTACTTTGACAGCAGTCTCATAAATATCTCTCTGGAGTTTTGATTTGACATCATCCCGCTTCATTGTCACAAGTCCGCAGAGTATTGTATTATAACTCTTGTCTGTCTGACAGAGATCCATGTACAACTTCACAAGGTGTTCGCACTCCCGATAAATGAGTTCTCTGTGCAGTTCACTTTTCGCTGCAAGCTCATGAAAGTGCACCTGATCCAGTTCCTTCTGAAGTCCCTTACGTGCACCTTTGGAAGTAAACCATCTGTTTCCGGAAGTACGGTTGAATTCGATCGTCATCCAGAACTTCAGATAACCATCTGCCTGACCTCCAAGATCAGATTTCATGCTGTAGCGGGCATCCCAGATCTCCCTGCGGGCCTGATTCTCCTCTGTAGCGCCTTCCTCGGCAATTGCCTGATCCAGAAGTTCCTTACGTTTAGCCGGGTCTGTTTCTCTATAATATTGTGCGATTGTTGGTGTATCCATATATATCCTTCTCCTTTGGGTATTTTATTCTGCCACGGTGTTAGAAGATAAAAAAATAAAACCCTCTTTCCTCCAATATGCCTATTATAGCAAATATGGAGAAAAAAGGGTAGTCCTCTTTGTGAGAAATAGCTTGTCCCTAATTTGTCAAGATTTACAGGATGAGCATGGCGTCGCCGAAGGAGAAAAAGCGATACTTCTGGCGTACTGCTTCCTCATAAGCTGCCATAATGTTTTCCTTGCCTGCAAGAGCGGAAACCAGCATCATCAGGGTGGATTCCGGCAGGTGGAAGTTGGTGATTAGTCCGTCGATCATCTTGAATCTGTAGCCCGGATAGATAAAGATCTCTGTCCAGCCGCTTCCTGCGAGAAGGATCCCGTCCTCACCGGTTGCTGATTCCAGGGTACGGCAGCTTGTGGTTCCTACGGAGATCACACGTCCGCCTGCTTTCTTGGTATCGTTGATGAGTTTTGCCTGATCTTCTTCTACCATATAGAATTCTGAATGCATATGATGCTGTTCTACATCATCTACTTTGACCGGACGGAAGGTTCCAAGTCCTACGTGAAGTGTCACATGTGCGATCTTGACGCCCTTTGCCTTCACCTGCTCCAGAAGTTCTTTCGTGAAGTGAAGTCCGGCTGTCGGTGCTGCTGCGGAGCCGTCGTTCTTGGCATATACGGTCTGATAACGGTTCTTGTCTTTTAATTTATGTGTGATGTACGGAGGCAGAGGCATCTCGCCAAGCTGATCCAGGATCTCCTCAAAGATTCCGTCATAGTGGAACTGGATCAGGCGGTTTCCTTCATCAACGATGTCGATGATCTCACCCTTTAAGATTCCGTCTCCAAAAGTGATCTTTGCGCCCGGTCTTGCTTTCTTGCCTGGTTTTACGAGACATTCCCAGATGTCATTCTCGCGGCGTTTCAGAAGCAGGATCTCGATCAGGGCTCCTGTCTCTTCCTTGTGTCCGTACAGACGCGCCGGGATAACTCTCGTATCGTTGATGACCAGACAGTCTCCCTCATTCAGATAGTCCAGAATGTCTGTAAAATGTCTGTGTTCCATGGATCCGTCTTTCATAGAAAGATGAAGAAGCCTGGAAGAACTGCGGTCTTCCAGCGGATCCTGTGCGATCAGTTCCTTCGGAAGATCATAATAAAAATCTGATGTTTTCATAATTACTCCTTATCGTTCTGTTCTTTTTCTTCTTTCCATTGTTTTCTCCACTGGCGGACCTGGTTCCATTCTTTGTTGGTGAGGTCTGCCTTCTTGAGAAGATCCGGTCGGTTTTTCGCCGTGCGCAGAATGGACTGCTCTCTCCGCCATGCTTCGATATTGGCATGGTGTCCCGATAAAAGGACAGGAGGGACTTTTTTGCCGTGCCATTCTTCTGGACGGCTGTACTGTGGATATTCAAGAAGATTTCCGGCAAAAGATTCCGTCTCGCCGGATTCCTGGTTGCTTAAGACTCCCGGAACCATTCTGGAAATGGAATCCATCATGACCATTGCCGGAAGCTCGCCGCCTGTGAGCACGTAATCGCCGATGGAAACCAAATCTGTGACTACTTCTTCAAGTACACGCTCATCGATCCCTTCGTAATGTCCACACAGGAAAACCAGATCCTTTTCTTTGGCAAAGTCTTTCGCCATAGTCTGGTTAAAGACGCTGCCCTGTGGAGTCAGGTAGACCACGCGCGGTCTGTAGCCGATTTTTTCCTCGATGGACTGGTAAGCGAGGTAGACAGGCTCTGCCTGCATCAGCATACCTGCGCCGCCGCCGTAAGGATAATCATCGACTTTCTGGTGTTTGTTGAACGCATAATCGCGGATGTTGATGGCTTCCACAGAAAGATAGCCTCCTGTGATTGCGCGTCCGATGATGCTGGTGTTCATTCCCTGCTGGATCATTTCCGGAAAAAGTGTCAAAACATGAAAATTCATTTATATAAGTCCCTTCATCAAATGTATGGTCATTGTATTGCTTTCCAGATCTACATTCAAAATGCACTCTTTGATCGCCGGAAGGAGCACTTCGCCGTGTTCTTTGGAGTTGATGATATAGACATCATTTGCTCCTGTCTCCATGACATCTTTGAGTGTCCCGAATTCTGTTCCGTCTTCTAATACCACATTCATTCCCAGAAGATCCGCAATATAGTACTCATCCTCTCCGAGCTCCTGGCCTTCTTCTCTCGGGATCCAGAGACTGCATCCTTTGTATTTCTCGATATCATTGATATTGTCGATGCCGTCAAATTTGAGGATCGCAAGGTTTTTGAAAAATCTTACGTTCTTGATATCCAGTCTGCGGTATTCTTTTCCTGTATCCAGCATCACATAATCCAGATCCAGAAAACGCTCTGCATCGTCTGTGGTAGGATATACCTTTACTTCGCCTCTCACTCCATGTGTGGTAGTGATCACTCCGACCTTTAATAAATCTTCCATAAAAAACTCCCTTTAAGATGTAAAAAGGAGCTATGTTTCCACAGCTCCGATTCTTTCTTTATTGCAGAATGTCTACAATTACTTTTTTGCTGCTCTTTGAAGAAGCCGCCTTAACTACTGTACGGATTGCCTTGGCAATACGTCCCTGTCTTCCGATGACCTTTCCCATGTCGGAAGGGCCTACTTTCAGTTCAATGATAACTGCATCTTCTTTTTCGTTTTCGGTGACTACCACCTCATCCGGATGCTCGACAAGAGATTTTGCAATTACTTCAACTAATTCTTTCATTACATACCTCCCTGTACTGTCTATGACAGGACTTTAGAAATACCTTCCGTAAAGTATTTCTTATTTCTCGATTCCGGCCTCTTTGAAGATTCTTGCAACAACGTCTGTTGGCTGAGCACCAGCAGCAAGCCATTTTTTAGCTTCTTCTTCGTTTACTTTGTATGCGCTTGGCTCGATGTTCGGGTCGTATGTTCCGATCTCAGCGATGCATTTTCCGTCACGTTTACTGCGGGAATCTGCAACTACGATTCTATAAAAAGGTGCTTTTTTCTGTCCCATTCTTCTTAATCTGATTTTAACTGCCATTTTTTGTTTCCTCCATTATGATATCTTTGTATTTTTATTGGTTGATTTATTTAAAAAGGAAGCTTGAAGCCGCCTCTTTTACCCATTTTACCGCCCATCATTCCAGGCATCTGTTTCATGAGTTTCTTACTCTGCTCAAACTGTTTGACCAGACGATTGACTTCTGCGATGTCAACTCCTGCGCCTCTGGCGATGCGGTTCTTGCGGGATACATTGAGGATTCCCGGATTGGTCCGCTCTGCCGGGGTCATGGAAAGGATGATCGCTTTGGTACGGTCAAGTGCTTTCTCATCGATCATGTCCTCGAGATCCTTGGCCTTGTTGCCGATTCCCGGGAGCATGTTGAGGATGCTGCTGATACCGCCCATCTTGTTCATCTGCTCCATACTGGTCAGATAGTCGTTGAAGTCGAAGTCCATCTTTTTGAGCTTCTTCTGCATTTCTGCTGCCTGATCCTGGTCGAGTGCCGCCTCTGCTTTCTCGATGAGGCTCATCACATCTCCCATTCCCAGGATTCTGGAAGCCATACGTTCCGGATAGAACTGCTCCAGATCTGAAAGCTTCTCACCCATACCTACATAGAGGATCGGCTTTCCGGTTACTGCTTTGATGGAAAGTGCCGCACCGCCTCGGGTGTCGCCATCCATCTTGGTAAGGATCACACCATCGATCCCGACCTTATCAACAAAAGTCTTGGCTACGTTTACCGCATCCTGACCTGTCATTGCATCTACAATGAGAAGTGTTGCATCTACCTGTATGTTCGCCTTGATATCTGCAAGTTCCTGCATCATGTTTTCATCAACATGAAGACGGCCTGCGGTATCGAGAAGAACTACATTCTGCTGATTGGCTTTGGCATGCTCGATTGCTGCCTTTGCAATGTCAACCGGGTTCTGCTTGTCTCCCATGGAAAAAACTTCTACGCCCTGCTTCTCGCCATTGACCTGAAGCTGTGTGATCGCTGCCGGACGATAGACGTCACATGCGACTAGGAGCGGTCGTTTTCCCTTGGATTTGAGCTTGCCTGCAAGTTTGGCAACTGTGGTTGTCTTACCTGCACCCTGAAGACCTGCCATCATCAGTACGGTAATCTCATTTCCCTGTTTCAGTGGAAGCTCTGTTGTCTCGCTTCCCATCAGGCTTACAAGTTCGTCATTAACGATCTTGATCACCATCTGTCCAGGATTCAGTCCGTTCATTACATCCTGTCCGACTGCACGTTCCTGTACAGATTTCGTGAACTGCTTCACGACCTTAAAGTTTACATCCGCCTCAAGAAGAGCCATCTTGACTTCTTTCAGAGCAATCTTAACATCTTCCTCTGTAAGTCGGCCTTTACTTCTCAGCTTTTTGAATACATTTTGCAATTTTTCCGTCAAGCTTTCAAATGCCATGCGTTATAACTCCTCTAAAATTTCATTGGAGATCTCTGTGATCTCCTGTGCCTGATAAGTGGCTGCGATCTGTTTGATCCGACGGACCTGCTCTCTGATACTCAGGAACTTCTCTACCAGATGAAGCTTGCCCTCGTATTCTTCCAGTGTATGATTGCAGCGCTTGATCATATCATGAACACCCTGGCGGCTGATCCCTAGTTCCTCTGCCACCTCACTCAGAGAATAATCCTCCAGAACAACGCTCTCATATACCTGCTGCTGCCGCTCTGTAAGCAATTCTCCATAAAAATCATATAACAATGTCTGTTCCACAATTTTTTCCATTTGTAACCACCTTGGGTATCATAACTTATTTTGGTGCGGGTGTCAAGTGTTTTTTCTTGACAAATAATCTTTATTCCAGCTCCTTCCCGGGTTCTTCGGCTTCGAATTCGAAGACGCAGCGGTCGAAGGCGTTGATCACGTTGGTTTCTTCGTATTTGTCGTAGCGTTTGTGTTTTCTTCCGTATGACATGTGGACGTGTCCGTGGAGGAAGTATTTGGGGTGGTATTTTCCCATGAGGCGGCGGAAGATCTTGAAGCCCTGGTGCGGGAGGTCTCTGCCGTCGTTTAGCTGGTAGGCAGGGGAATGGGTCACGAGGATATCGAAACCTCCCCGAAACCAAATCTTCGGGTAGAGTTTCAGCACCCTTTTTTGCATTTCCCATTCCGTGTACTGATGGACACCTGGTTTGTATCTCATGGAGCCGCCAAGCCCCAGAATCCTTATTCCTTCATAGACAAAAAGTTTGTCGTCAATGCAGATGCAGCCTTCAGGTGGGATCTTTTCGTATTTGTCATCATGGTTTCCGTGAACATAGAGCACCGGTGCCGATGTAAATGTGGCAAGGAAGGAAAGGTATCTCGGGTCCAGATCTCCGCAGGAAATGATAAGATCGATTCCTTCCAGTTTGCTTTTTTCGAAATAGTCCCACAGATACTTGGATTCTTCATCTGCTATGGCAAGTATTTTCATTTATTTGCGTTTCCCCTCTAATTCTCAAGACCAGACTGCTGTGTAACCGGTTTGGCCTGATCTGTTAATTCTTTGCGTGTCGGGATCGAGCCGACAACGTTTTCTGCCAGCCAGTCCATGGTGATGATCTCTTCCGGAGAAAGAGCCTTGTTCGGATCTGACTGTACCATTCCATCCTGAGAGTACAGAACTCCCGAGAACGGATTGAATTCTCCCCTTGTGATATTGTCTTTGAGAAGCCGGATCAGACGTCTCGTTCCGATCGGCAGATTCTGGGAGTGGATGACATCTACAACGCCAGCAGAAAGTCCCCACCAGTAGTTGATCGCTTTTGTTTCATAATTATCGTCATATTTCCAGGTTCCATCCATGATCGTGCGGATCAGCTGCTCATAAAATTTTCCCCAGTGCCACAGAGGCATGGCGATATTGTGCGGCTCGCCGTTTTCCAGATGATAAAGTCCAAAATATCTGGAAGTCTCTTCCGGGATCACCATATCTTTACCGGAAACAACAGTCACACCCTTTTTCTGCACATTTTCCATTGTACGTCCCAGGTCAACATCCTTAAGCGTGGACCATTCCAGATAGATCTTTGCTCTCGGGTTCACCATCTTGGCGCCCAGGGCAAAGGCATTGATATTTGCGATCGTTCCAAAGATCGGATAATCTGCAATGTACGCAAGCTGGCCATTCTCCGCCATCGCACCGGCGATCGCTCCCATCAGGAATTTCGCTTCATGCATACGCGCATAATAGGTACGGATGTAACGGTGGGAAGTGTTCAGCGAACAGTTCAGGATCCTTACATTCGGATTGGCGATCGCGGCCTGCACACTTGCCTGTACAAACTCCGGTGTCGTTGTGAAAATGATATTGCAGCCCTTCTGGATCGCATCGGAGATCGCTTTTTCTGCAAGTTCCGGTGTCAGATTCTCATAGCACATGGTCGTAACTTCCTCTGGGAAAGTCTGCTCCAGATGAAGCCTTCCCAGTTCATGTGCATAAGTCCATGCGGAAGTTCCCGGTGTCTTTGCATAGAGAAAAGCGATCTTAAGTTTCGGTGCACTGAGTGGAAGCAGGCGGTTGAGCAGAGGCTTTTTCTCCTTGTTCGGGTCAAGTTTCAGGTCAATGACATTGTCATGTTCGAGAAGTTCAAACTCTTCCCAGCTCTTTGCGACCAGGGTCTTGAGTTCGCTTACTGTCTTCTGGCAGAGCGCTTCATAACCATAAACTGTTAGAAATGCCAGGAATGCATCCCCCGTCGTGATCGAAAGCTTCTTACCGCCGGCAGCCTCATATTCTGCTGCAAACCTGGAATATACAGAACTGAAATTCAGCTTGTCATCGTCCGTCCAGAGTTCTTTCGGGCCTTTTCCTACTGCTTCCTGCAGCTTCGCAAAACTTCCCAGTTTGGAAAAATAAATATAATTGATCTGAGAAAGCGCATAAAAATCCACAAATTCATAGTAGATCTTGTTTTCCTTCTGGTCAGTCCTTGCAGGAAGGATCCTTGTCACGTTTCCAGGAACAGAGACAGCATCACAGTATTTCAGGACGCTGACACGCTTGTTTCCCTCTTCGATATAGAACTTATTCATGTACTCATAAGCTTTGACCGGGTCATGGATTCCTTCTTTGAGGTGACTGTCGATCAGTACACTCCATTTGTAGGCAAACTCCGTGTTTTCCCTGAGGATCGGCATGAAATTTCCGGAAAACGCACTGCTTCTGCCGCCGCTCTTTGTTCCTACGATCTGATCGATCGGGATCTGGACAAGTCCCAGCGGAACTTCAGAATAAGAACCTCTGGACGGGAGGATATCATCAAGGACTTTAAGCGTCGGGACTTCGCCTCGCATCATCCTTGCCTGATAATCTTTTTTGCCCATTTTATATGCTTTTATATAATCTTCTGATACATATGTCATAAAAAATTACCCCCTTTTTAAGTGGTTATTCTATTTGGCCAAAAGGGGATCCGGACCTCCCCGGTCTGAATCCCCTGCTTTTCTTTTATCAGAATTTCTTATACTTTACAGACTTGCGCGAATCACTTTCGGTCTGCATCCTGCTTTTTCCAGAGCCTGAACGATCTTATTCTTGTGCTCTGTTCCGTATGCTTCCAGTGTTACCTTAAGTTCCACTGCCTCGTTACGGTTGGTGCTGATAAACTGATTGTGATCCAGTTTGATGACGTTGCCCTGGTTTTCTGCAATGATGGATGCAACACGTACCAGTTCACCCGGCTTGTCCGGGATCAGGACAGAAACAGTAAAGATTCTGTCTCTCTGGATCAGACCATGCTGAACAACAGAAGACATGGTGATCACGTCCATATTTCCACCACTTAAGATGGATACGACTTTCTTGCCAGTGAAGTTCAGATGACGGAGTGCTGCAACTGTCAGAAGTCCAGAGTTCTCAACGATCATCTTGTGGTTTTCTACCATATCAAGGAAAGCAACGATCAGCTCATCATCGTCGATCGTGATGATGTCATCCAGATTCTCCTGGATGTACGAGAAGATGTGCTCGCCCGGTGTCTGTACTGCCGTACCATCTGCAATGGTATTTACATGAGGAAGAGTGACAACTTCGCCTTTCTCAATGGAAGCTTTCATGCAGGCAGCCCCGGATGGCTCTACACCGATGACTTTGATATGCGGGTTCAGAAGCTTGGCAAGAGTGGAAACACCTGTTGCCAGTCCGCCTCCTCCAATTGGAACCAGGATATAATCTACCAGCGGCAGCTCCTGAACGATCTCCATGGCGATGGTTCCCTGTCCTGTTGCAACAGCCGGATCATCGAATGGATGGATGAAAGTGTATCCTTCTTTTTCTGCCAGTTCCAGCGCGTAAGCACAGGCTTCGTCGTAAACATCCCCTTTGAGGATGACTTCTGCGCCGTAGCTCTTGGTACGCTCTACTTTGATAAGCGGTGTGGTAGTCGGCATAACGATGACTGCCTTTGCACCGAATTTATGTGCTGCATAAGCAACACCCTGTGCATGGTTTCCTGCGGATGCAGCGATCAGTCCCTTCGCTCTCTCTTCTTCGGAAAGTGTGCTGATCTTGTAGTATGCGCCACGCACTTTGTATGCGCCGGTACGCTGCATGTTCTCCGGTTTCAGGAAAACCTTGTTTCCTGTCAGTTCTGAAAAATATGCGCTCTTGATCAGCTTTGTTTCCTGTGTTACCTGTTTTACGATCTCTGCTGCCTCTTCAAAGCTCTCTAATGTAAGCATCTTTTGCTCCTCCTCGTTCTGTTTCTGTGAACAGTTTATTTATTCTTCTGTACCAAGATCTTTCTCGTCTACGTCAAACAGTGCATTGACAAACGCATCTGCATCAAATTTCTGCAGGTCATCGATCTGCTCACCGACACCGATGTATTTGACCGGAATATCCAGTTCAGACTGAATTGCCACTGCAATACCACCCTTTGCAGTACCGTCCAGTTTGGTGAGAATGATTCCGTTTACGTTGGCAACTTCTGCAAACTGCTTCGCCTGTGCCAGCGCATTCTGGCCGGTCGTTCCGTCAAGGACAACCAGAGTTTCCAGATATGCCTCCGGATATTCTCTCTCAAGGATCCTGTAGATCTTGCGAAGCTCTTCCATAAGGTTTTTCTTATTGTGAAGTCTTCCTGCGGTGTCACAGATCAGGACATCTGCATTTCTTGCCTTGGCTGCTGCCACCGCATCATATACGATAGATGCCGGGTCTGCTCCTGCCTGTCCGCCGATAAGGTCGACACCTGCACGGTTTGCCCACTGTGCAAGCTGCTCACCTGCTGCCGCACGGAAGGTATCTGCTGCTGCAAGGATGACTTTCTTTCCCTGATCTTTGAGTTTGCCGGCAAGTTTACCAACAGAAGTTGTCTTTCCTACTCCGTTGACACCGATCACAAGGATCACAGATTTCTGGTTTTCGAATGCGTATTCTGTACTGTCAACACGCATCTGCTCTTTGATCCCGTCGATCAAAAGCTGCTTGCACTCTGCCGGGTTCTTGATATGCTGTTCGGAAACCTGTTCTTTCAGTTTCTCTATGATTGCTGATGTTGCGTTGATCCCGATATCTCCCATGATAAGGATTTCTTCGAGTTCCTCATAAAAATCCTCATCAATGCTGGAATAACCACTGAAAATCGAATCAAATCCGGCAACGATATTGTCTCTTGTTTTGGTAAGGCCGCTGACCAGACGTTTAAAAAATCCTTTTTTTTCTTCAGCCATTTTCATACCTCCTCGTTATCTGGTTAACTGGTTCTCGACCAGGTCTACGGAAACCAGGGTGGATATGCCCTTCTCCTGCATGGTGATACCATATAACCGGTCTGCGGCATTCATCGTGCCGCGTCTATGTGTTATTATAATAAATTGTGTATTTTTCGTCAACTTCTGAAGATAAGATGCGAAGCGTCCAACGTTGGAGTCATCCAGTGCCGCCTCGATCTCATCGAGAAGACAGAACGGGGACGGTTTCAGGTTCTGGATCGCAAACAGAAGCGCGATCGCGGTCAGAGCTTTCTCTCCACCGGAAAGCTGCATCATATTCTGAAGTTTTTTGCCCGGCGGCTGTGAGATGATCCGGATACCGGCTTCGAGGATATCTTCTCCCTCTGCCAGTTCCAGCGTTCCCTTTCCTCCACCGAACAGTTCCTTAAATGCCTTGTCAAATTCCCTCTGGATATCCTGGAATTTCTCGGCAAACTGCTTCCGCATTCCCTCATCCAGTTCCTGGATGATATTCTCCAGTGTCTCCTCTGCCTTGACAAGATCCGTATACTGGGTCGTCAGGAAAGTGTGACGTTCGAGAAGTTCTTTGTAATCTTCGATCGCATTGACGTTGACGGAACCGAGCCTGCGGATCTCCTCTTTGATGCGGGTAACGTCTTTTTTGATCTCCTGAAAATCATCGAGCTCTTCTTTTTTGTAAGAAAGCGCGTTATTTGGAGTGATCTCATACTCTTCCCACATGTAGGAGATCCGTCCTTCCCGCTGTTCTTCGACCTTTTCTGCCTGACTGCGCAGACGGAAACATTCTTTGTCCAGAAGTGTGGTTTTCTCAGAAAGACGGTCTCTTTTTTCAAAAAATGCCTTGTGGCTTTCGGTTCTCTCTTCCTTCTCTGCCTCGCATTTTTGTCTCTGTACAAGAAGCTGTTCGTCTTTTTTGCGGCAGTCTTCGATCGCTTTTTTGAGGTCCTGGATGCCGCCTTCTTTTCGGGTGATCTCATCTCCGCTCTGGGCGAGACTGGTAAGCAGGTCCTCGGATTCCCTTTCAAAAGCCTCGATCTCTGACTGCAGTCGGCTTAAGTTTTCCTGAAGGAAATGTTCCTGCTGTTCCAGCGCGGAAGAATCCAGACGAATCTGCTCCAGTTTCTTCTGTTTGGCAGTCTCTTCTGCTTTCCATTCATCCAGCTCGGCCTGCTTCGTCTCGATAAAGGTTTCCAGCTCTTTCTCGTCTTTCTGGGAATCTTCGAGCTCTTTTGCAATATTCTTATGATCCTCACGGATCTCCGATGCCTGATGTCTCAGCTCATCCTGATCGCGGTCGATCTGACGGTAATTTTTCTGGATCTCCTGTGCCTTTTCCTGAAGCTGTTCGAGGTTCATCTTCGCGGTATTCTGCTCGATGTACTGTCCACGGAGCTTCTGCTGGAGTTCGTTTATCGTGTCACGGAGTTTATTTCGCTGTTCACGGTTTTTAAGGATCGATCGCTGGGTCGTTTCCAGTTCTTTCTTACGAAGTGCGACGTTTTTTTCCAGCTCCTCTATCTCACGGCGGCGGCCGAGGAGATTGCTGTTGTTACGGAACGCACCACCGGTCATGGAACCGCCCGGGCTTAAGGATTCACCTTCGATCGTGACCATTCGGAGACTGTGGCGGTATTTCTTGCCGATCGCGATCGCATGGTCGATATTGTCCACCACCAGAACCCTGCCGAGAAGATACTGTACCAGTTCACTGTATTCTGCATCTGCCTGGACCAGTGTGTTCGCCGTTCCGATCACTCCCGGTTCCTTCAGCGCATCTCTTTGTGTAAAGCCGCCTCTTCCGCTGATATTCGACAGTGGAAGGAAGGTCGCACGGCCATAACGGTTCTGCTTCAGGAAACCTATCATCCGCTTCGCCGTCTGTTCATTGTCCGTTACGATATTCTGGATGCTTCCGCCAAGTGCTGTCTCGATCGCAACTTCGTAATCCTTCTGCACATGGACGATATCTGCGACAACGCCCCGGATACCCGGTTCTTTTGCCTTCTGTTCCATGACCCTCCGGATACTGTTGCCATAACCGTCATAACGCTCTGTGATATTCCGCAGGGATTCCAGACGGGATGCCTCTCTGTGGTAGGCGGTCTGTCCTGCCTCTATCTCCCTGCTCTGTTCCTGCAGTTTCGTCTGAAGTTTCTGTACTTCTCCACTTAAATGGGTACATTCCTCATTGCCTTCCTGGATCGAAGCTGTGATCTCGTCATAAGCTTGCTGATAACGGCTGCGATCATTTTCGAGGACTTCTTCCTCGCTCTTTAAGCGAAGAATCCTCTGGCTTACTTCTGCCTTACGGATATCGAGCTGCTCGATCATCGCATCAAATCGCTGCGCTTTTCCCTTGGTCGTGGCACGGCTGTTGAGGATCTCGATGATCTCATTCTTGCCGTCCTCCACCGCACTGGTGCATTCTTCTACATTGGAAGCGATATTTTCGAGTTCTTTCTCTTCCTCCTTGAGATTCTTTCGGATCTCTTTTAACTTTTCGTGAATCGCCAGTTTCTCTTCGCTTAAGTTTTCCTGCTCTTCCCGGCGATGTGCAAGTTCTTCCTTGAGCGTTGCCAGTCGGGATTTGAAATGTTCACTGCTCTGTCTGCCCGCAAGGATCTGCTCCTCGAGGACCTGCATCTGACCTTCAAACTGCTGCTTTCCAAGGGCATTCTGCTGCTGTTCCTCTTTAAGAGAATCCAGACGCTCATTCAGCGTTTCCAGTTCTTCTTCCAGACGTTCGTATTCTGTTTTGGTGCGGTCATAGGCTTTCTGGGCTTCGTCAAGTTCTCTCTGGGCATTCGAAAGTTTCTGCTCCAGTTCTTCCAGATTCTGAACGCTCTGCTCGTATTCCAGAAGGAAAAGATTGACATCCAGTGTCTTAAGTTCCTCCCGCTTGGCAAGATAGATCCTTGCTGTCTCGGACTGTTTCTCCAATGGACCGAGCTGTTTGGTCAGCTCGCTCAAGATATCTGTCACACGGACAAGATTCTGGCGTTCTTCTTCCAGCTTCTTGATCGTGGTATTTTTTCTTCGTTTGAATTTTACGATTCCCGCTGCCTCGTCAAAAAGCTCCCTGCGGTCCTCTGGCTTGCCGCTTAAGATCTTGTCGATCTGTCCCTGTCCGATGATGGAGTAGCCTTCCTTACCGATACCGGTGTCATAAAACATCTCCTGGATATCCTTCAGGCGACAACTGCTGCCATTGATCAGATACTCACTTTCCCCGGAACGGTACAGCCGTCTCGCGACAGTCACTTCATTAAAATCCACTGGAAGCTTGTGGTCGCTGTTATCCAGTGTGATCGCCACCGATGCGAAACTTAAGGGCTTTCTGGACTCTGTACCGGAAAAAATGACATCCTGCATATTGCCGCCTCGAAGCTGCTTCGCGCTCTGTTCTCCGAGAACCCAGCGGACGGCATCGCCGACATTGCTCTTTCCACTTCCGTTCGGTCCGACGATACCGGTGATCCCGTTGTGGAATTCAAAATTGATCTTCTGGGCAAACGATTTGAAGCCATATACTTCAATATTTTTTAAATACATAGTTCACCTGCAATTTATTTCATTTGACGCTTACAGCTTCCAGCTTTTTCTCCTGGATCGCCTGGTAAGCTGCCGCCTGCTCTGCGGCTTTTTTGGTGTGGCCGGTGCCACATCCGTACACTTCACCGTTTACTCTTACTTCTACGCTGAACTGCTTGTCATGATCCGGACCTTTTTCCTCTGTGAGAATATACTCTACCGGCTGGAGTCCTTTCTCCTGAACGATCTCCTGTAAGATCGTCTTGCTGTCATAGAAAAGCTGCTTGCTCTCGATATCATTCAGGATAAAATTCAGCACAAACTCTCTCGCCGGCTCAAATCCGCCGTCAAGGTAAATCGCGCCAAGGAGTGCCTCGGTCGCATCGGATACGATAGAATCTCTGTTTCGTCCTCCGGTCATGTTCTCTCCACGTCCAAGGAGAAGGAATTTCGGGAGTCCGAACTGTCTCGCACAGTAGGCAAGGCTCGGCTCGCACACAAGGCTGGCTCTCTTTTTGGTGAGTTCTCCCTCCGGGATCTGCGGAAAACGTGCATACAGGAAATCACTGCTGACAAGTTCCAGTACCGCATCGCCCAGGAATTCCAGACGTTCATTACACCCAAGTTTGCCAAGCTTTTTCTCGTTGGCATAGGAGCTGTGTGTCAGTGCCTGTTTCAAAAGTTTCTTATTCTGAAAAGTATATCCTATGATCTGTTCCAATTCTTCCATATTATTTCTGTCCTTCTTTTTCTGCTGCCGGTGTTTCTGGGGCTTCATAATGAGGCGGAAGAATACGCTCGGCGATTTTTTCATTTATTTTCTGCTGTTTAAACTGCACACACTGGAAGATCGCATTGCGGATCTCGACTGATTTCGCACTTCCATGTGTCTTGACTACAAGTCCTTTGAGACCCAGAAGCGGTGCTCCGCCGTACTCTGTCGCGTCAAAGCTCTTGAGTGTCTGTTTCAGTGCCGGTTTCACGAGGAGCGCACCGATCTTGCTCTTTAAGGTGCTCATCATTCCTTCTTTTATCTTGTGGATCAGCTCGGAGCTGACACCTTCATACAATTTGAGGATGACATTTCCGACAAAAGCCTCGCAGACGATGACATCTGCATAACCTGCCGGAATATCTCTTGCCTCAATGCTTCCGATGAAGTTGATGCCTTCGATCTCCTTGAGAAGAGGGAAAGTTTCTTTGACCAGTGCATTTCCCTTCTCTTCCTCTGCGCCGTTATTTACGATAGCAACACGCGGATTCTTGATGCCTACTACATTTTCCATATAGATAGAACCCATCTTGGCAAACTGTACCAGATGGGACGGTCTTGCGTCTACATTGGCACCACAGTCGATCAGGAGGGATACTCCCTTGGCTGTCGGGATCAGCGGGGCAAGAGGCGGACGTTCTACACCTTTGCTTCGTCCGACAAGTACCTGGCCTCCGACCAGAACAGCACCTGTGCTTCCTGAAGAAACGAAAGCATCGGCTTTCTTTTCTTTGACCATCTTAAGTCCGACTACAATCGAAGAGTCTTTTTTCTTGCGGATCGCAAATACAGGAGGCTCTGCGGTTTCGATCACTTCTGTGGCATTCACCACCTGGATCCTGTCTTTCGGATAATCCGGATATTTCTTAAGTTCTGCCTGAACCACGTCTTCCACACCTGTCAGGATCACCTGAATATCATCCCGTTCTTTTACTGCCTCTACAGCAGCTTTCACAGGTTCCACCGGTGCATAGTCGCCGCCCATGGCATCTACAACTACTTTTACTAATTCTGCCATAATCTGTCCTCCTGCTTATTTCTTTATGTCAAATCTACAAATCTGTTCTGAAAAAATCATTCCTGCTCACGGCAGAAAAAGATTTATCTCTTTATCTTACTAAAGAATACCGTGAAAATCAATAAAAACCGCGCAATTCATTATCTCTTTCTGATTAATTATTATTCTGCGCCTCGATCTGCTCTGCGAGATCATTCAGATATACCCAGCGGTCCATCTTTTCTTCCAGCTGTGCTTCTGCCTGTGTTTTTTCCTGTGTAAGTTCATTTAATTTGCCGGAATTGGTCGCATTTGCCATAATATCCGCATCCAGCTTCTCAATACGGGCCTCCAGAGCCGCAATATCATCATCGATCGTCTCATATTCCCGCTGTTCTTTGTAGCTGAATTTCAGTTTGACCGGACGGTTCTGTTTCCAGGTCTTCACAGAATCTTTCTCTGTCTTTGGCGCTTCAGAATCATTTTTTACTGCTCCGGAAGCTCCACTTTCTTCGACATCGATTCCCTCGCTGCGTTTCTTTGCCTCCAGATAATCGGTATAACCGCCTTCATATTGGGTAAGATTTCCATTTCTGTCAAATTCAAAAATACGGTCGGCCAGATTATCAAGAAAATAACGGTCATGAGACACCGCAATAACGATTCCGGCAAACGAATCCAGATAGTCCTCCAGGATCGTAAGAGTAGGAATATCGATATCGTTCGTGATCTCATCCAGAAGAAGGACATTTGGTGCTGCTGCCAGCACTTTGAGAAGATACAGGCGTTTCTTCTCTCCACCGGAAAGCTTCTCGATTGGTGCATACTGCATGGCCGGATCAAAAAGAAACTGCTCCAGAAGTTTCGATGCACTGATAAGTCCGTCCCTGGTCGGGATAAATTCTGCCACATCCTTGATGTAGTCGATCACTCTCTGGCTGCTGTTCATATCCTCGATCTCCTGAGAAAAATATCCCAGTTTGATGGTATCCCCGATCTCCACCTCACCGCTGTCCGGCTGTACGATGCCCGCGATGATCTTGAGAAGTGTGGACTTTCCGCAGCCATTTGGTCCGATGATACCAAGGCGCTGATTTTTGAGTACGATATAATCAAAATCATTGATGCAGACTTTGTCACCAAAACGCTTGGAAATATGATGAAGCTCGATCGTTTTTTTGCCCATTCTGGTCTCTACCGAATCAATCTCCACATTCTTGTCACGTACCGGGGCTGTGGAATTCTTCATTGCTTCCAGACGGTCAAGACGGGCTCTCTGCTTGGTGCTTCTTGCACGGCAGCCACGTTTCGCCCACTCGATCTCCATACGGAGAATGCTCTGTTTCTTACGCTCGGAAGCCATCTCCATCTCTTCTCTCTGCGCCTTGAGTTCCAGAAAGTCGGAATATTTTGCCTCATAGCTGTAAATCTTTCCATGGCTGATCTCCAGAATCTTGTTTGTCACACGGTCAAGGAAATAACGGTCATGTGTCACCATGATCACAACGCCCTTGAAACGGTTCAGATAATCCTCCAGCCAGGATGCCATCTCATTGTCCAGATGGTTGGTCGGCTCGTCAAGGATCAGGACATCCGTCGGGTTTGCCAGAACAGCTGCCAGTGCGACACGTTTCTTCTGGCCGCCGGAGAGATGGTCGATTTCTTCTTCGTGGTCTTCGATTCCCAGTTTATTGAGGATCATATGCGCCTCTGTCTCCGGATTCCAGCTCTTGTCTTTCTGTCCCTGTGTCACATAGGAAAGAATCGTCGCACCCTCCGGAAATTCCGGATGCTGAGGAAGATAGGTAATACGAAGTCCGTTCTGTGTGATCACCTGACCCTCATCTGCTTCTTCCAGACCGGCAAGAATCCTGAGAAACGTTGTTTTTCCTGTTCCGTTGATTCCGATGATACCGATCTTGTCTCCCTGATGGATTCCGCAGGAAATATCATCAAAGATCACTTTATCTCCATAAACTTTACTGATGTGCTCCAGATTCAAAACATTCATTCTATTCAATCACTCCTGTACGTTTTTTACTTTTGGAAACTTTCTGAAATAGTAGATAACAAACAAAACTGCCGTGATTCCCCAGGATACGGGATAACTCAGCATAATCGTATTAATTCCCGGATGTCCCGGAAATACACCGAACATCCATATAATACGGATAAGACAGACTCCGCCGCAGGTAAGCAGCATCGGAACCAGAACTCTGCCCGCTCCGCGAAGTGCGCCGGAAAGAATTCCGATGACTACATACATAAAATAAGACGGAAGAAGGAAGTGCATCATATCCACACCGATCCGCACAACATTTTCATCTGTGGTAAACAGTCTGTAAAGCGGACCTGCCAGTGCATACAGAGTCCCGCTCACAAGAAAAGCACCGGCATACGACATTCCCAGACAGACTCCTACGCTTTTTCGCATTCTTTTTACTTTACCTGCTCCGTAGTTCTGTCCGACGAAGGTTGTAATGGAAATGCCAAATGCATTTACAACCATCCAGTAAACCGCATCGATCTTTGCAAAGGTTCCCCATGCAGCAACCGTATCGGTTCCTAGTGCATTTACAAATACCTGGATGATCAGATTCGCGATCGTATACATCGTTGCCTCCAGTGCCGCCGGAATCCCAATCCGAAGGACAGACTGAAGAGAAACTCTGTAAAAACGGATCTCCCGGAGTTTCAGCTGGAATAACGGATGTTCTTTCATCAGCATAATAGTTACCAGGCAGGAGCTGATTCCCTGGCAGCTCACAGTCGCCAGAGCCACACCCATAACTCCCAGCCGGAAGATTACGACAAGCACAATATCAAGGACAATATTCAGTCCACAGGTGATCATCAGAACGTACAGCGGTCTTCTGGAATCTCCCACTGCACGGAGAATGGATGCCCCCATATTATAGATGATGTTAAAGATCATTCCGCAGAAATAAATATGAAGATAGATTCTGGAATCTGCCATAAGTTCCTGTGGTGTCTTCATCAAACCGAGGACGGTATCTGTCAGCGTAAACCCGATCACACCGACCACAAATCCGGTCACTATACCAAATGCATAGGAGGTATGAAGCGTTTTGTTGAGGTTTTTTTTGTCTTTGGCCCCGTAAAACTGCGCAACGACCACCGATGCACCGGAAGTCAGTCCCACAAAAACTTCCACAACCAGATTGACGATCTGGTTGACCGATCCCCCGACAGCCGCCAAAGCCTCCTTACCTACAAAACGACCGACAACAATGCTGTCGGCCGTGTTATATATCTGCTGAAAAAATGTTCCGATCACGATCGGAAAAAAGAAAATCAGAAGCTGTTTCCAGATCACACCTTCTGTAATCTGATTCTTCTCATTCATTCACATGACTCTCCCGTTTCTTCCTCTTTCGAGGTAATTCGATTTCTCATCTCTGTCAGTATAGCAGAGGAAATTTGGAAAAGCAATGCATTTTACAGCGTGACGAATAATTATTTTACCAGAAAGACGGATCCAACAGTTCGATCTGCGGACTGGAAGGATCTGTGGAGGAATACATCGAAAAGACATTGCCCTGCGGATCTGTCCATTCACCGGAACCGCCTTCCTGCATTCCCGGATACATAGACTCCCAGCTGTCACCCGGCTGGTAGCCGTACATGCAGTAGTTGCTGTTATTTCCCCGGATTACGATTTTGGATACTTTAAGATCTCCCAGTTCCACAGCCTGCCCTCTGGCATAAAACATCACCTGGTCATTTTCGACCACTGTGTCTTCTCCTTCTGTCCTTGCTCCTACATTGTCTATTTCGAAAAAAAGAGACCGCATATCTGCTCCCATATATTGAGAAACATCTGTTTTATCTGTGTGGTTTCCCAGTGTAATATGCGACATTGTGACAGTCAGATTATGATCTTCCCCGCTTAATGCTACATAATTTCCATTTTCGTCAAAACGAACCGGCCTTCCCCACACTTGATAAAGTCCCTCTTCTCCCAGTTTTCCTGTCGCATCGCTGTACGACATTCCTGTATCTACGCCCATTAAGCAGTAAGGATTCCCGCTTCCTGTCAGCTGGATCTGTGTAATACTGTCCCCGCCATCGCCGGAGTCTGCACTCATCAGGGTCACCTGTCCGTTGGAGCAGCTGGTCATTCCCATATTCCAGTAAGGTTCTGACATCCCGTCAAATTTTCCCGCCATTTCTTTGAGACTTTTTCCGAGCATGGATTCCAGTTCCGGCTCTTTCACAGAGGAACCGCCAATCTCTCCGATGAACGGAAGGGTGATCCCTGCATAACAGGGAACTGCGTTCATTCCGGTAAGTGTCATTGCAGCGAGCGCTGCCACTGTTACTGTCTTAAATTTTCTCTTTCTCATAAATACAATCTCCTTTTCTTATTTTCTTTTCTATATTCTTAAGCGCCAATACGCTCAAAACTCTCCTGTATTCCATGACCGGACATGTGGATCTTCCATCCCCGTTTTTTCAGACTTTCCAGTTTTTTTTCGAATTCTTCTCTGTCTTCCTCGCTGCTGGAATTATCCAGCCCGTCTGTGAGCAGATACAGGCTCACTTCCTTCTGATTTTCTCCTGCGGATGGCATCAAGCCGGAGAGCAGTTCCAGTACTTCTTCTACCCGGTCTATATAAGCCGTATATCCTTTTGTAAAATATGTGAAAGAATCCAGCGGCTTCACATACTTTACCGGCATCCTGCTGTAAAGCAGTTCACATTCTTCATTGCAGAGCGCCAGCGTCACCAGAAGTTCTTTCTTGTTTCGTTTCTGCCTTGCGAGCCATGCATTAAAACTTTCTATAATTTCTTTTTCTTTTCCATACATGGATCTGCTGCGGTCGATCACACAGACAAACTCCGGTATCTTTTTATATTCTTCTTTTTCCATAGGCTTTTCCTCCGTTTTCTTTATCATAGCCCGACACTTTTTCTCGGAAGGATCCGGACCGTCAGGCTCTCCTTCCCACTCTCATCAAAAATCAAAAGTCCCTCTTCCCACTGATACATATAGACCGTACCTTCTGTTTTTCCCTGTTCCAGAAGCTCCTGATCCCGCGCGGTAAGATCCTTTACTGTTTTCCCCTCCGGATCTGAAGCATCTGTCAGAAACAGAAGAAGTTTTGAAGCCATTTCCCCCGGCTCGACTCCTGCCTTCCTCTGACAGGTCATATAAAAATCCAGGATATCTCCATTATTCAGATCTTCTTCCACGGTCAGCATACAGAAATCTTCCAGCTGATATTCTGTTTTTTTGTAAAAATCCGTCTGTATCAGGTCATATTCACTGACTGTTGCAGTACACTCTGTCTCTTTTTCCGTTTTTGTATAGGAAAAATCATTCTGCGTCAGATACGCATCCAGTTCTTTCTTTGTTTTTAACAGCCGGTACCGGTTACAGGGCTTTCCATATGATCGAATCACTTTTTCCGGCAGATGATAGATCATACTTTTTCCATCTTCTGCGGTTTCCGAAGAAACTGCGTTTTTCCTGATCAGTTCCAGGAATTCCTGTGCCTCCACGGAGCCTCTGTCAAAATTCCCGGCATAATCCGTTTTCTGTCCGCTTCTCTCTGTGCTGAGTTCTATCCCCCATGCGCTCAGAGTGACAGTCAGAAGGAGCAGTGGTATGACAATTTTAAATGTACCGGAATTTTTCTTGTTATCTGTCTGTGGTTCTTTTTCATCTGTTTCCTGAAGCAGTGCTTTTCTCAGCTCCGGGATTGACGCATAACGCTCATGATAATCCAGCGCCAGCCCTTTCAGCAAAACCTTTTCCTGCTCCGACGTGATCTGTGCGCCATACATAGATGGCGGATAAAGTGTATCTTTTCCTCTGCGCGCCAGAGCAGATTCCGGAATTGCTCCTGTAATCATCTCGTAGAGCACTGCACAGAGACTGTAGACATCCGTCCATGCTTTTTGCTTTCCGTGTGCTTCATACTGTTCCAGCGGTGCATATCCCTCCTTCAGAAGAACCGTTTTTGTCTGGTCATCTTCCGTAATTTCCCGTGCCGAGCCAAAATCTATGATACAGAGACTGCCATTCTCCCGGAGCATCAGGTTATCCGGCGTCAGATCCCTGTGCAGGACATGCTTCCTGTGCATCTGTTCCAGCCCGTTCATGACCGGAAGAAGCATATCTCTTGCTTTTTCAAAGGACAGCGGTTCTTCCTGACATTCCAGATAATGCCGCAGACTGGTGACTCTTAAGTATTCCATGACAATATAGGCATTTCCCTGTTCTTCAAAATAATTCAGAACCTTCACGATTTCTCTGACCGAATGCAGCGAAGCCATCATTCTTGCTTCCCGTAGAAAATTCCGGATCTCTTTTTCTCTTTTTTCACCCTCTGGAGGGCATAATTCCTTTATGACCACTTTCTGATGGTTTTCCTGGTCTGTTGCCAGCCAGGTAACTCCAAAGCCTCCCCGGCCAAGCGTTTTTTCCAGCTGGTAGCGGCCATTCCCTATGTTTTTTGTCTGTGTCTTTTTTTCCATATTTTTTCCTGTCAGTAAAAAAGTCCTGCCTTTGACGCAGCGATCTTCACATAATATCGTATATTTTCTCCATTCGCATCAGATATACCGAAAAGACTGAGCCAGCTGTGAAAGCTGACCTGTAGTATCATACTCTCCTCTGACTGCTCCATCCGTTTCTGCAGATCCTGAATTTCTTCTGATGACAGACGGCCTTCCGGACAGCAGATGGAAAACAGAGTTTCCAGGAAAATCCTAAGATGTTCCGGATCTGTCATGCTTCCATTCAGACAGATCACTCTCTGATCTGCCGGATCATAGTAAATTTCATAGGATTCTGTTTCTTTCTCTGGAATGTCCACCTGAAAGGACTCTTTTATGCCAGAAGAATTTCTGAGGAATTCATAAGATCCATCTACACTGCGGCTGACAGATCCGTAAGTTTCTTTTTCGGTTTTTATCTGAATATTTTTCTCCTGGAATCCCATCGTGGAAAACAGTACTTTTCTGACAGAATCCCTGTCCAGATACATTTTCCTTCCCAGATTATCCGGCACCTTCCACTTACGCATCTGCTCTTCTGTAAGTTTGCAGGAAATATATCCGTTCTCTGGTTTATCTCCCATTTCCGGTGCATAGTCTGTGAGCTTTTTCAAAATTGCATCGTAGTCTTTGTCCAGGCTGGAGATCAGACGTTCATCCTCCCTGGCGGCTCCGCGTTCTTTTGCTCTCCTTGCTTTTCGTTCAAAATACCGTACCGTATCATGATTCTGAAGCCACTGATCTCCTGCCCGGAAACCTCCTGCAAGCAGAAGGATTCCGAGAATTCCAAGCCCCATACGTCTTACTATGCGAAAGCTTTTTTTCTGCTTTCCTGTATGATAAGCAGCTCCAAGCCCGCTGATCTGAATCCATTTCTGTCCCCAGAAGTGCCTAGTACTTCCTGAAAGGATTTCCGTTCTTTCTGTGTGAAGTCCCAGACTGTGCAGTAAAAGCTCCATGCTGAAATATCTCTGCTGGATTTCCAGATTCAGTCCCTTCAGGATCGTCTGCTCTGCCGCTCTGTCAATCTTCGTATAATACGAGACCGGCCGGAGTTTCTGATTCTGAAGCCGATCTGCTACAGAGAGCGGTTTTTGTCCTGTCAGTATCTCAAAAAGGACTGCGCAGATTCCATAAACATCACTCCAGGGTCCGATCTGTTCCGGATCGGTGTACTGCTCCGGCGCACTGTAGGATTCTTTCAGAAACTTCTTCTCACAGACGATATTCCTTCCCCGGCAGGCACCAAGATCAATCAGCTTCAGATTTCCCGCCGCATCAAACATCAGATTGTCCGGGCTCATATCACAGTGAACCAGACCTTCACTGTGCAGAAAAGCAAGACCTTCCAGCACCGGTTCAAACAGTTTCAGGATTTCTTCCGATGAATATTCCTTTCGGATCGTATCGGCTTTCTGTTTCAAAGTTCCACCCGGAAGATACTCCATGACCAGAAAATTCATTCCGGCTTTTTCGAAATAGTCATAGATTTTTACAATTCCGGGAATCTGTTCTTCTCTTAGAAACGGGCTGTCCGCATGAGAAAAAACTTCCGTCTCGCTTCCTGCTTTCCAGACTTTTATGGCGATCTCCCGGTTCTTCTCTTCATCCAGTGCATGATAGATCACGCCAAAAGCTCCATGTCCAATCTGTTCCTGGATCAGATAGCGGCTTTTTAACATTTGTTCCATAACTCAGTTCTCTCCATTTTGCGGCCATTGTATCTCTGACACGCTGTACTTTCTGCCATCCAGGATGCCATTCGCCCGGATGATAAACTGTATGGTATTTTCGTCATCCCGAAGGATCATTCGACTGAGATCCATATAGTCATACTGATACACAGCAGTTCCCTCTGTTTCTGATAATTCCGACAGATTTTTTTTCAGATCGGAGATGATCTCGTCTTCAGATTCGCTGCAGTCCTCCGAAAGAGCAGTCACCAGATCTGCTGCCAGAGCGCAGTCCCGTTCGGCCTTCTCTCTCTCCACGGCAACATTGATCCTGTAAATTCTTTCCGAGACAAGATCATACAGAAGAGAAATCCTCTGCCCCGTCTCTGACGCAAAATCCTGTTTCCGCAGAAACTGTGCTTTCAGAGCTCCCATTCCGCAATCTGTTACCTGAAACAGATTTTCCTCAGAACTTTGTTCAAAAGATGGTTTCTGACTTTCCAGAATCTTTATGAAATCTTTTCTTGTTTTTTTGAGAAGTTTCAGATTGGAAGGCTGATTCCATTCCCGTACTGCATTTTCCGGAAGCATATACAGAGTTGTGAATTCCTCTTTTTCACTTTTTACCGCGTGCGTTTTCACAAAATCCAGAAACTCTTTGTATTCTTCTGAATTTCTGGTATAACTTCCGGCTGCCGTCTCACTCTCCGCTTCCGTTTCCGAGGCATAGCTTGTGAGACCCAGCTGATAATTATAAAAAACTTCTCCTTCATCAGTAGTATTCTGCTTTTTCAGCAGGCTCATCCGGAACTTTCCGTGGTCTTCAAAATCATAATAACCATTCTGCTCTGCCTGTGCGAAAATTTCCTCCGTCTCTGCATCTGTAAAATACGTTTCCGGGACAATTTCAGAAAAAACCTCCCCCAGGAAAATCTTTATCTCTTCCTTTGAGAGCACGACCGTACAAGAATCCACTCTTCCGTTCTCTGCGTCACTGATAATCTCCAGGCTTCTTTCTTCTCCTTTTTCTGTACCTGTGTAAACAATGGTTTTCTGATTGCACAATTCCAGATACGCAGTCTTTTCACCCAGGTACGAAATACTGCATTCACGGTCGGAGCTTTTTTCTTCCAGAGGAATGCCAAGTTCCTCCTCGATCCGCTTTTTGAGATGTCTGTCCCGGATGGAAAATCCCTGTGACGCATTTCCTGCCAGATTTCTTTTGTCCATAAATTCAGGGGACACTTTATAAGCAGTTCCCGGGGAGCTGACTGTTTCATCCACTGTTCCTTCTTCTCTGGCGGCATTCCAGATTTCTTTTGCCTCCTTCTTCTCTGCCGAAAGAAGAAATACCGGATCCTTCTGGTATTTCTCGTGGTCTCTCTGAATCTGAAATTCCAGAATCTGCCGTTCGTGTGTATGCACATATCCAGATACGGATGCTCCTGCGATCACAAGGACTCCCAGCAGGATTCCGGCTGCTCTCCTTCGCTTCCTTGTCATAAATATGGTCATCCGGTCTGCTTCTGCATGGTCTCTCTGATACTTTTCTGTCAGATCCAGCCATTTTTCTCCCCAGGTCGACTGAATTGCCCCGAGATAAACTTCCAGAGAATCATTCTTCATTCCAAGCTGTTCTGCCAGCGCATAGATTCCAAAGCAGCCGCCTCCTGCCTCCCGGTTCAGTTCCCCGAGAATTGTTTCATCTGCTCTGCTGCTGACATCCGCCCAGGTGCTGATCGACCTGACTTTCTTTTTGTCTCCGAATCGTCCTGCCTGCGATGGTGCTTTTCCGGTCAGACATTCATACAGAATTTCTGCCACTGCTCTTACATCTGTCCAGGGACCTGCCGTATCTTTTTTCGTTCTCAGAAAGCAGTCACCGAGGCCTGTCAGACAGAGTGTATCATTTTCATCAAAAATCAGCCGCTCCATTGTGATTCCGCCATGAACCATACCTGTGCTGTGAAGAAAAGACACTGCTTCCAGTGCCGGAAGAAGCAGTGTCCATGCATTTTCTGCTGTAATCTGTTTCTTTTTCTGCCCTTCCAGATATTGTCTTAAATTTTTGCCCGGCAGATATTCCATCGCCATATAAGCATGTTCCCCATCCTGAAAAACATCCATTATTTCTGTGATTCCCCGGTATTCATACACGCCAAAAAACTTTCCGGCTTCTTCTGTGAACGCTTTTGTCCATGCCTCTGCCCCATCCGGATCTCCCGGAACAAATTCCTTGATCACAACTTCCTGACCCAGTGCTGTATCATACGCCCGGTAAATGTGGCTGTGTTGTTCTCCTTTTTGAAGAAAATCCCCGATGAGATAACGTTTTTTGAGCAGATAACCGAATTCCAGCATCTCTTCTGTAACTCTTTCTTTCATCTTCACGGTCCCCAGGAATAAGCTGCATGATAACGGAAGTATGCGTTGTAATAGCTCTGATATCTCGCCTTTGATACAGATCTTCCATCAATCCAGTAATTCACCTTGATTCTGCCATTGGACTGGCGCTGTCCGACATAATCAGACATGGTAAGATTAATATAAAGGGTACGGCCTTTGATCTTGAAGATATTTCTGGAAACACTTCTTCCTGTGATAAGAGTCTTTACAATAAATGTTTTTTCTTTTTTGTTATAAAGCAGCTTCTGTGGTCCGAAATAAGAAGTACGCATAGCTCCAACCAGCTGTACCTGTCCCCGGTAGATCGTCCAGACCAGCATGACCCTCGCACGTTCACTGTAATAAAACGCTTCTGGAACATTGTCTCCAGTTACATCACGGTAGATATAACGAAGATTATCATCATAATATACGGTTTTCATGGAAAATTTCTTTCCACAGTCGTTGTATTTCCATCCGGAACGACTTCGCAGATCATAGTTAATATTGACACGCACTCCTCTTCTTGCCCAGTCTCTCATTTTATTATTATACATGCGCACTGCCTTCTGGTAACTAATCCCTGCTGCCTGCACCGGCGATGCCAGGATTCCTGTGCTCAGAAAGAGTCCTGCCAGGATTCCCAGTATGGTTCTTGTCAAAAATATTCTGCTCTTTTTCATTCTCTTACCTCTCCTTTTGCTTTATTTCCTGTCCTCTTTGTATGATATCAGTATATAAAACCATTTGGAAAATTTGTTTTTCACATCAGATAATCCAGTAATTCTTTCTGATGGCAGTAAGAATCCCGGTATACTTTGTAAAGATAAAAGTTTCTTCCCTGGATCACCTGCTTCTCCACTTCTTCCTCCAGCACATCCAGGGGTTCGGTAGAACGCAGAAAACGGATCACAAAACGGTCAAATTCCTGATCCGGTTTCAAGCCGGCAAATCCGCAGTTCATCAGAATACGGTTCAGTCGGTTCATTGTAATCTTGTTTTCCTCATCCAGCGGAACTCTTACCTTGACAAACAAGAGAAAACTGATCAGTGTTGCCCTGTTGATGTCCCTGCCTCCTGTGATAAATTCGCGGAAAAAATCTTCTCCGGAACGGCCTCTCTGATAGGCCTTTTTGCGCTCGCCCTCATCCCTGCTTCCGGAAAAATCCTTCGCCTCTTCTTTTTTGCGCTGTTCTTCTTCCATAAGAAAAAGTTGTTCCGATGCTGCTTTCCACTCGTCCGGAGACGGATTCTGGCTGCAGAGCCCCAGAGAATGTGCGACACGGATCTTCATATTCTGCGGCCACTGGTCAAAATTTCCATAAAGTTCAAAAAGAATTTCCATCCAGTCCACAGACACATACCCAAAATAAAAATAGTTAAATTCGTCAAAGATACCGCCCGGTGTCAGAGCTGTATTTTCGAGATATTCTTTTTTCTCTTCCAGTGTCATGTTATTCTTCTGTTTGTCTGCATCTTTCTTTAATTTTGTCAGTGGTTTCAGAAACGCGAGCTCTTCCAGAGCGAATTTTTCCTCTCTGCCCCGTTCTTCTTTTTCCAGCATATTTCCATATTGATTCCGGAGTTTTTCTTCTTTGATGCAGCTTTCGTAATACCGGTCACAGCGGTCCTGTATGTAAAAATAAAGATACTTGCAAAAATAATATCTCGCACGCTCCCGCACAGAAGAGAATTTCTCAATATTCTCATGTACAAATGCCCAGAATTCCTCTCTGGAATCGCTCTGCATGATTTTCTCTTCCAGAGATTTTGTCATAAGCATGGTCTCTAGTTCATCGGAAGAGGATTCTGCTTCCATATATTCTTTGAGTTCCTTCAGAGTAATCTTTCCGCCCTTAAAAAAACGTCTCTGTGCTCCATCAGCTTCCTCAAATATTTTCCTTCCCTCAGCAAAAAGTTTCTTCCATTCTTCATACCCGATCTGATGGTCAAACGCATAGATCAGACACGCCTCATAGAAACTTCTTGCGTAAAGTTTCTCGCATCCGCTTTCTTCAAGATGCTGATTCACCTCATCCAGATCCCAGCCGGCAGCAAATCCCTCTGCCAGAATTTCCAGTCTTGTCGGAACAGCCTTCAGTTTCCGTTCTTCTGCCTTTGATAATTCCGGCAGTTCTTCCGGATCTATGGAAAAATTCATAACCAGATTTTCAAAAATATTCCTCTGTTTCATTTTTCTTCTCCATTTCTTCTTTGTAATAATAAAATTATACCCTGTTTTCTCCACACTGACAACGAAGAAATCGTCATCCTGTTTTTGGCAACAAAAAAAGCAGAACCTATAAAAGATTCTGCTTCTTATTGTTGTGATTAGTCTTCTACTTTCACGATTTCTTTCTTGTTGTAGCTTCCGCACTCTTTACAAACTCTGTGAGGCATCATCAGGGCGCCGCATTTGCTGCATTTTACCAGGTTCGGAGCACTCATTTTCCAGTTAGCACGTCTTTTGTCACGTCTAGCTTTGGATGATTTGTTCTTTGGACATATGGACATAGGTTACACCTCCTTAAATTTACTAAATATATCACTGATGGCGGCCATACGTGGATCCTTCGGTTCCTCTGCACATCCGCAGGGTCCCTGGTTCAGATTCTTCCCGCACTGGCTACAGATTCCTTTGCAGTTCTCCCTGCAGAGAACCTTCAAAGGCCAGTTCATCAGTACCTCAAGATAGACCAACCGGTCCACATCCAGGTCTATTCCCGTGAGATAGTCATTCTCATCCAGATCTTCTACTCTGTCTTCATCAGATTGTTTCATATCCAGTTTGCGCTCAATGCTGTATGAAATCTCAACGGAAACCTGTTCAAGACAGCGGTCACACGGAATACCGACTGTGACACTTCCGTTACCGGTTAATTCCAGTACCTTATTGCCGGTATTGGCAATGGTAAGTTTCACCGGAGTCTTATCCAGGATCGGATATTCTCCCAACTGAAATGAAATTGTATCTAGTTCAAGCTCAGGAGTGATCTGAATGACCTTTCCTTCACTATCAATAATCTCTGATAAATGAATCTGCATAATTATCTCCTACTCACACCTTATCAATTATACATAGATGACCTTGGTTTGTCAATCTGATTTTTAAATTATTTTGTATTTTTCTGCCAGAAAATCTGACAGGGTATACTGTATTTAGCATAGATAAAGAGAAGGAATCTGCCGATACGGTAAATTCCCTCTCTTATTTCTTATATTTGAGTCATGAACCCTGGCATTACTTAACCAGTGCTACTGTATCTCTGCAGATTGCAAGTTCTTCGTTGGTAGGAATAACTGCAACTTTGACTTTGGAGTTTGGTGTGGAAATAACGATTTCTTCTCCAAATGTGTTGTTTGCAGTGTCATCGATCTCAACTCCGAGGTATCCAAGGTAGTTACATACATCTTTACGAAGTGCTCCTACGTTCTCGCCGATACCAGCTGTAAATACGATCGCATCTACACCGTTCATAGCTGCTACATAGCCGCCAACGAATTTAGCGATACCATAGCAGAGTACATCGTATGCATTCTTAGCGTCTTCGTTTCCTGCTTCGATCGCTGCTCTGATGTCACGCATGTCACTGCCGACTCCTGACATACCCTGAAGACCAGATTTCTTGTTGAGAACGTTCATAACACCAGCAAGGTCAAGGTTCTCTTTCTTTGCGATGAACTCAACGATTGCCGGGTCGATGTTACCGGAACGTGTTCCCATAACAACGCCTTCAAGTGGTGTAAGTCCCATTGTAGTATCTACGCATTTGCCGTTCTGAACAGCACTGATGGAAGATCCGTTTCCAAGGTGGCAGACGATAACTTTGGAGTTGTCTTTGTCAAGGCCGAGGAATTCTACAGCACGTTTGGATACGAAGCTGTGGGAGGTTCCGTGGAAACCATATCTTCTTACTTTGTATTTCTTGTAGTATTCGATCGGAAGTCCGTACAGATATGCTTTTGCAGGCATTGTCTGATGGAAAGCTGTATCAAATACACCAACCTGCGGTACGCCTGGCATAAGTTCTGCGCAGACACGGATACCGATCAGGTTTGCCGGGTTGTGAAGTGGTGCAAGATCGTTGCACTCTTCTACTGTTGCGATCATCTCGTCTGTGATCACTGCTGAGGAAGCGAATTTCTCGCCACCGTGGACGATACGATGTCCGATCGCATCTACTTCTTTAAGGCTCTTGATCGCACCTGTCTTGTCGTTTGTCAGTGCATCCAGTACGAACTGGATCGCTTCTTTGTGTGTAGGCATTGCACACTCTGTGATTTCTTTGTCAGATCCGGCTTTCTGATAAACCAGTCTTCCGTCGATTCCGATTCTTTCGCAAAGACCCTTTGCCAGAACATCCTCTGTATCAGAGTTGATGAGCTGATATTTCAGAGAGGAACTTCCGCAGTTGATTACCAATACATTCATCTTAATATCTCCTGTTCCATATATTTCAATATGTAATATTATTTATTGTTTGTGCAAAATTATTTGTCTTCTGCCTGGCACTGTACAGCTGTGATAGCAACAACACCAACGATATCATCTGCAGAGCATCCTCTAGACAGGTCGTTGACTGGTTTTGCGATACCCTGTGTAACAGGTCCGTATGCTTCTGCTTTGCCAAGACGCTGAGCAAGTTTGTATCCGATGTTTCCTGCATCAAGGTCAGGGAATACCAGAACGTTTGCTTTACCGGCAACTTCGCTTCCCGGAGCTTTGGATGCACCAACGCTTGGTACGATCGCTGCGTCAAGCTGGAATTCTCCGTCCAGTTTGAGTTCCGGATGTTCTTCTTTTGCGATTCTTGTAGCTTCTACCATCTTGTCTACGTCTGGATGTTTTGCACTTCCCTTTGTGGAGTGTGAAAGCATAGCAACGATCGGTTCTTCCTCAACAAGAAGCTGGAATGATTCTGCAGAAGATGCTGCGATTGCAGAAAGTTCTTCCGGAGTCGGGTTCTGGTTCAGACCAGAGTCAGCAAATACAAATGCTCCGTTTGCGCCGTATTCGCAGTCCGGAACTACGATCAGGAAGAATGCGGATACCAGTTTGGTTCCTGGTTTTGTTTTGAGGATCTGCAGGCATGGACGAAGTGTGTCTGCTGTAGAGTGGCATGCACCGGATACCATACCGTCTGCATCGCCCATTTTTACCATCATTACACCATAGTATGGGTACTGAGTATGAAGGATCTCTTTTGCTTTTTCAGGTGTCATACCTTTCTTAGCTCTCAGTTCTACAAATTTGTCAATGTAAGCCTGAGTTTTGTCAGATGTCTCTGGGTCAACGATTGTTGCTCCGGAGATATCGAATCCGCCTTCAGCAGCTTTCTTATTGATTTCTTCTTCGTTTCCGATGAGGATGATCTTGGCAACTCCCTCTTTCAGAATCTTATCAGTTGCCTCGAGAGTTCTCATGTCCTCTGTTTCTGGCAGTACGATAGTTTTGATGCTTTTTTTGGCTCTTTCTTTGAGTAAATCAACAAATCCCATGATTAAATGGCTCTCCTTTCGTTATTTCGGTCAGATGACCGTGTGAGTGTCCAGAATATGACCTCACAGCTAAATTTATTATACCCCCAGAATTTGTGCATTTCAAGTAGTTGACATGTAGATTCTTCCAAAGAGCGGTATTTTTTAACGTGCAATCCGGGCAAAATCACGAAAGTCTGAAAACAAAATATTTGTCCAGCTGTTATTTTTTATGTTACAATAGGAAAAACAGATAACTTTTGCCGTGGGCAGAGAGGATTTTATTATGAAAGTAACCGGGATCATTGCGGAGTATAATCCGTTTCACAGGGGACATAAATATCAGATAGATTACTGCAAAAAAGAACTGGGGGCAGATTATGTGATCGTTGCCATGAGTGGCGATTATGTGCAAAGGGGCACGCCGGCGCTCCTTTCGAAACATGTGCGGGCTGAGATGGCACTTCGATGTGGTGCGGATCTCGTGCTTGAAATGCCGGTGTCGGTAAGCACTGCCAGCGCGGAAGCTTTTGCCATGGGCGGAGTTTCCATGCTGGATGGGCTACATGTTGTGGATAAACTTTGTTTCGGAAGCGAATACGGTGACGTTTCTGCCTTGCAGGAGCTTGCGGAAATTCTTGTAAAGGAACCAGAAGAATACCGGCGATTACTGAAAGAATTTCTGGGAAAAGGACTGTCCTTTCCTGCTGCCAGAAGCCAGGCACTGATGGAATATTTCAGAAATCCCCGCAACTTTACAGGAGATGATTTTGACGGTGTGCTGACTCCGCTCCTGAATCAGATTGCGCAGATCTTGAATTCTCCGAACAATATTCTTGGAATTGAATATTGCAAGGCACTTCTGCGGCTTGAAAGCAATATAAAACCAGTCACCCTGAAACGTCAGGGCATGGGATATCACGAAACGATTCCGGCCGCTGTTTCCACAGATGCTCCTTTTGCATCTGTTTCTGCAGATACTACTGCCGATAACATTCTCTTCGCGTCTGCCTCTGCGATCCGCGAACTTCTGAAATCCGATCTCACGCAGGAAACAATCTCCCGGATCGCCGCGCAGGTTCCAGATGAGGTCTGCACACTCCTTGCCTCTTCCTTGCGGAAGAATGAATACCTGACAGAAGATGCCTTTGACCCACTTCTTTCTTATTGTATATTAAAGGGAAATGCGGACAGTTTTTGCAATTATCTGGATGTCTCCGGAGATCTCGCCGAGAGGATCGTGAACCGTTCAAATGAGATCAACGGTTTCCTTCAGGCTGCTTCTCTCCTCAAGACAAAAGAACTCACCCAGACCAGGATCCAGCGTGCCCTGCTCCATATCATCCTTGAGATCCGGAATGTACCGTCGGCTGTTCCCTACGCTCGTGTCCTCGGTTTCCGCAGAGAAAGCAGTTCACTGTTGAAAGAGATCAAACGCAGCAGTTCGATCCCGCTTCTCACCAAACTCGCAGACGCAGACAGTCTCCTCGATGAGACTGGATTGAAACTGCTTGCAGAAACAACCTTCGCTTCAAATCTCTATGAAAAACTACTCTGCCAGAAAAGCGGCAAAAAATTCATCCATGAATATCAAAAACAGCTGGTCCTGATCTAGGGCCAGCTGCTGTTATTTTAGTCTGACAGAAGGATACGGTCATTATCAAGAGCCTTACCGGCTCCTGTCTTGAATTTCTCAAGCAGACCATCTACGGTCATATTTTTCTTTTCTTCTCCTCCGATATCAAGCACGATATTTCCGGAGTCCATCATCAGGATCCTGTTACCAAGGTCGATCGCTGACTGCATATTGTGTGTGATCATCAGGCAGGTAAGCTGATGTTTCTCTACAATACGTCTTGTCAGGTTCAGGACTTTCTCAGCGGTTCCCGGGTCAAGTGCCGCGGTATGCTCGTCCAGAAGAAGTAATTTCGGCGGGTTCATCGTCGCCATCAGAAGGGTAAGTGCCTGTCTCTGGCCACCGGAAAGAAGTCCTACCGGATGGCTCATACGTTTTTCCAGACCAATATCAAGTTTCTTTAATTCTTCACGAAATCTTTCTTTTTCCTGGCGGGTCGTGTGAGAAAGCCAACCGCCTTTTCCCGCTGCAAGGGCAAGGTTTTCCTCAATCGTCATACCAGGTGCTGTTCCACGCATCGGATCCTGATAAAGACGGCCGATTTCTTTTGCACGCACATGCTGTGGCATAAAAGTAATATCCCTGCCATCCAGTTCGATCACACCTGTATCTGTCATAAAGTCACCACAGATTGCATTAAAAAGAGTGGATTTTCCCGCTCCGTTGGAACCGATGATCGTTGCAAAATCACCTTTTTTTAATTCAAGTGAAAGATCTGTGATCGCTTTTTTCTCATTGACGGTTCCCGGATTAAATGTTTTTGAGATATGGCTGATTTTTAACATGATCATCTGCCTCCTTTTTTGTGTGTTAGTCTGCGGCAGATCTGCGGCCACTGTTTCTTAAGATATGGGCCGGAGATCGCAAGGACAACGATGACAGATGATACGAGTTTCAGCATGAACGCCGGCATGTTGAAACGAAGCGCGATCGTATAGACCAGACGGAAAATAAAGGAACCAAGGACCATTCCTACGGCTCTTACAAAGATTCCGCTGCGGCCGAGGATCGTGCCTCCGATCAGCAGGGATGCCAGTGCGATCGTGACCATTCCCTGTCCGATGTTGATATCTACAGATTTCTGTGACTGGGACAGAAGGCATCCGGAAAGTGCGGTAAAGGAGTTGGCTACACACAGTCCGATGATCGTTGTAAATACCGGGTTGATCGAGGAAGATTTGACCATATCAGAGTTATTTCCGGTTGCACGGATCGCAAGACCAAGTCTTGTCTTCAGGAAAAATACCAGAAATACGATGACAAGGATCACCGCGATCGCAGCAATGAGGATATCCTCTCTTCCCTTCAATGGTGTACCTGCAAGCGCATCTTTCATCATGGTAAATACGGTCGTAGTCCTGTTCATATTGATGAGGGAAGAACCTCCCATCACCGCAATGTTCACAGAATAAAGCGCTGTATTTACGATAATTCCTGCGAGCAGGCTGTCAACGCCAAGCTTCGTCTGCAGGATCGCAGTCACAAATCCGGAACCCACACCGGCGAGCATGGCCGCCAGAATAGACAGGAACGGATGACCGCTGACTGCCACGACAGCACCTACGGCTGCTCCAAAAGTAAAGCAGCCGTCAGTGGAAAGATCGCAGACATTCAGCATGGAATAGCTAAGAAACAGAGCAAGGACGGTCAGTGAACAGATCAGTCCGAGCTTCAGGGCAGTCTCTCCGAGGGAGAGTATTGTTGCAATCGTCACGATGAATTCCTCCAGTTAGGTTTATTTGTTACTGTTCCTTCCATTCACAGTAACTTTATTTCGCTTCTACATCGTCGAAGCTTTCTGCTGTGGTAATCTCGTTTACCTGTGTGCAGAGAGGTTCGAAATCTTTTTTGATGGTCTCAAGGTCAAGTCCGAGAGCTTCACATGTTTCTGTATTTACTGTTGCAGTACCGTTGTCAAATGTTTCAACTACTGTTTCTTCCGGTTTTGCACCATCTACCAGGATATCAGCGATCATGTCTGCTGTTTTCTGTCCGAGGTTTGCATAGTCAACACCGTATCCTACAAATGCACCGTTCAGTGCGAAGGAATCAGCTCCTGTGTAGTGCGGGATCCCTGCTTCAATAAATTTCTCATAGATGGAAAGCTCTGCTGTCATGATAGTGTTGTCGGTTGGTGTAAAGACTGCATCCACACCGTCTGCGATCAGTGCTTCTGCTGCAAGCTGAACTTCGTCTGTTGTGGTTCCGGTACGCTCTACGTATTCGATTCCCTCTTCATCCAGATAATCCTTTGCTTCCTGGATCGCTGTTGTGGAGGAATCCTGTCCTACATCATAGAGAAGACCGATCTTCTTTACATCCGGGTTCTGTGCCTGGATCAGCTTCATGATGGAAGACGTATCCAGATAATCACTGGTTCCTGTAATGTTTGCTCCAGGAGCATCCAGAGATTCTACAAGACCGGATCCAACCGGGTCAGATACTGCGGAGAAAACAACCGGTGTATCGGTTCCTTCTGTTGCGGACTGCATACGCATGGCAACCGGTGTTGCGACACCTACCATCAGGTCTACATTGTCAGCCTGGAAATCAGAGATGATCTGCTCCATAACGCTGGCATCTGCATTACAGTTATCATAAGATACATCAAAAGTGACACCCTTCTCTTCGCCGATCTCCTCAAGGCGGGACTGGATGTTGTCTACGATCTGGTTCAGGGAAGCGTCATCTACATAGTTGCAGATACCTACCTTGAAATCATCCGCCATTACCGGTGAAGCCATCATCATGCTGGTTGCTACTGCTGCTGCGATTACTAACATTCTTTTTTTCATTGTTTTTTCCTCTCTCTTTCTACATTCATTTTAATGTGCCATGAGAAAAAAAGAACCGTCCCAAGCTATGCTTGAGACGGTAATAATTTCTTATTATCGCGGTACCACTCAAATTGACGTATCGTCCACTTTCTCATGTACAAACATACACTCCTGATTGATAACGGGTTCGGTTCCCGTCAGTGCCTACTCTCTGGATTCAAATTTCGGACTGCCCTCGGAAGGCCATTCGATCATCCGCTTCATACAGGCTTCCACCAGTACCTGCTCTCTGGAATGTTGCCGGATCATTTACTCTTCTTCCTCATCGGTTTTGTTGTTTTATACTTTACCACACGAAATTCTCCCTGTCAATCATTTTTTGACCTCTTCGAGATTTTTTCACTGTCAAAGGTATCGCAATTAATCCTGCCTTAGTTCTTGAAGCTGTGGATCGGAGCCGGGATACGTCCGCCTCTCTCTACAAATGCCTCACAGGAGAACTGGTTTACCGGCATGATCGGTGCATAACCAAGGAGTCCGCCAAACTCTACGGTCTCGCCTACGCCCTTGCCGATCACCGGGATCACTCTGACTGCTGTTGTCTTCTGGTTGATCATACCGATCGCAGATTCATCTGCAATGATTCCGGCGATGGTAGATGCCTTGGTATCTCCTGGGATTGCGATCATATCAAGACCTACAGAGCAGACACAGGTCATAGCTTCGAGTTTCTCAAGTGTCAGTGCACCAAGATTTACAGAATCGATCATTCCCTGATCCTCGCTGACCGGAATGAACGCACCGCTTAATCCGCCGACTGCCTGAGCTGCCATAACGCCGCCCTTCTTGACCTGGTCGTTCAAAAGTGCAAGAGCTGCTGTGGTTCCCGGTGCTCCTACTCTCTCAAGACCGATCTCCTCAAGGATCTCAGCAACACTGTCGCCGATCGCCGGTGTCGGTGCCAGGGAAAGGTCAACGATGCCGAACGGCACACCAAGACGTTTGGATGCTTCCTGTGCAACAAGCTGGCCTACACGTGTTACCTTGAAAGCGGTTCTCTTGATCATCTCACAGAGTGTCTGGAAGTCTGCTCCACGAACGGATTCCAGAGCTGTCTTGACAACGCCAGGGCCGCTGACACCAACGTTGATGATGCAGTCTGCCTCTGTTACGCCATGGAAAGCTCCTGCCATGAACGGGTTATCATCCGGCGCATTGCAGAATACGACCAGTTTCGCGCAGCCAAGGGAATCCTGATCTCTGGAAGCTTTTGCTGTCTCCAGAACGATCTCGCCCATTAATTTGACCGCATCCATGTTGATACCGGTCTTGGTGGAACCAACATTTACAGAACTGCACACGCGTTCTGTCACAGCAAGTGCCTGCGGGATAGAACGGATCAGAAGTTCCTCTGCCGGTGTCATTCCCTTGCTTACAAGTGCAGAATATCCGCCGATGAAGTTGACTCCGATGGTCTTGGCAGCTCTGTCAAGAGTCTTGGCAACGGATACGAAATCCTCGGTGGAGTGACATGCCACGCCGCCTACGAGAGCGATCGGTGTCACGGAAACTCGTTTGTTTACAACCGGGATTCCAAACTCTGTTGCAATCTTATCACCGGTAGCTACGAGGTCTTTTGCCTTTGTGGTGATCTTGTCGTAGATTTTCTGGTTCATAGTGTCAAGGTCACTGTCGATACAGTCCAGAAGGCTGATTCCCATGGTGATGGTACGCACATCCAGGTTTTCCTGCTCGATCATTTTGTTTGTTTCGTTTACTTCAAAAATATTTATCATGTCGGTGCTCCTTTGTATAAGGTTTATCAAGGTTTTAGATTCTGTGCATTACATTGAAAATATCTTCATGCTGGCAGCGGATCACTACACCGATCTTGTCGCCGATTTCAGAAAGTTCCTTTGAAATGGTTGCAGCATCCTTCTCTGAACCGCTGGTGTCTGCAATCATCATCATGTTAAAATACCCCTGTACGATAGTCTGGGAAATATCCAGAATGTTTACGTTGTTGTCTGCAAGATAGGTACATACCTTTGCAATGATTCCTACGGTGTCATTTCCTACTACTGTAATGATTGTTTTTTTCATGACTTTCTCCCTTTCTCTTATACGGTAACTGCCTCAGAAGCAAAATCTCTGTGCGCTACCTGAATTCTGAAATCTTTTGATTTGTAAGGGTTGTCTCCCAGTGTTACCTCTGAACATACAGTCTCGTAAGCAAGTTCTTCGTAATTATTTTCCCTGCTCAAATGTCCAAGAAAAATTGCCTTCATGTTGTCATGGAGGAGACGACACAGAAGCCTGCCTGCATTTTCGTTGGACAGATGCCCTCTGTCACCCAGGATCCTCTGTTTCAGGTAATAAGGGTATCTGCCTACCTGAAGCATCCGGATATCATGGTTTGCTTCCAGAAGAAGGGCATCCAGATTCTGAAGATTTTCGACAATATACTCATCATATTTACCAAGATCCGTCGCGATCCCTACGGAGCTGTCTCCGCATTCCACGCGGTAGCCAACAGGCTGTGCCGCATCGTGGGGGATGCCAAACGGATTGATGGTCAGATCTTTGACATGAAAAGCTTCATCCTCCCGAATCTCATGAAAGATCCCCTCAGGAAGTTTTCCCAGGGATCCGCTCTCCAGCATTGCATCTATTGTCCCTTCCGTCGCATAGACCGGAAGTCCGTATCTGCGCGCGATCACTCCAAGTCCCTTGATGTGATCAGAATGCTCATGGGTGATCAGGATCCCGTCCAGGTCGCGTCCGGTAAGGTCAATGCTGTTAAGCCCTGCCTCCATCTTCTTCCCGCTGATCCCGATATCCACCAGCATATGTGTCTGCTCAGATCCTATGTAAATACAATTTCCGCTGCTGCCGCTTGCAATACTGCAAAATCTCATAATGCCCTGATCCCTTCTTCGATCTGATGCCATGTTTCGTCCAGATCTCCATTATTCTGTATGATATAATCTGCATGTTCCCGGAAAAATCCTTCCGTTGCCTGACGTGCGATGATGTTTTCGGCTTTCTCTCTTGTGTAGCCGCGGCTGCTCATCAGACGTTCGATCCGGATTTCCTGGTCTGTATGAATATACCATACTTTGTCACAAAATGCATCATAATGATCTTCCAAAAGAAGTGCAGCCTCCACTATCATGAGCGTACATCCTGCCTTTTTTTGTTCTTCGATCTTATCCAGAATATAGCTTTTTACAGCCGGATGGATGATATCATCCAGTTTCTGCCGCATTTCTTCATGGGCAAATACTACATCAGAAACCATCTTCCGGTCAATGGTTTTATCATTTTTTATGATTTGTTTTCCAAATAATGCAATCACCTGCCCATAGCAGATGCCGCCCGGCTCCATGACAAGATGACCGATCTTGTCCGCCTGGAGCACACAGGCATTGTATTGTTTTTCGAGATGGTCAAGGACGGTGCTCTTGCCGGCACCGACCCCGCCAGTGATTCCTATGATCTTCATTTTATTTTGCCTCATACCAGTTTTCGCCTTCGTGCATGTCGATCTCAAGCTCCACGGAGAGATGTGCAGCACCCTTCATTTCTTCTTCCAGGATCTTTGAAACGGTTTCGATCTCTTCTTTCTTTGTCTCGATCAGAAGCTCATCGTGTACCTGAAGGACAAGCCTTGACTCCAGTCCTTCCTGTTTCATCCTCTCATAGACGCGGTTCATCGCAATCTTGATGATATCTGCCGCACTTCCCTGGATCGGGGAGTTCATCGCCACTCGTTCGCCAAAAGACCGCTGCATGAAATTACTGGATTTCAGTTCCGGTATCGGGCGGCGGCGTCCGAGCATGGTGGACACATAGCCTTTTTCTTTGCCCGTTGCAACGAGTTCATCCAGAAATCCCTTGATCTTTGGATAAGTCTCAAAATATTTCTCGATATAGGCAGCCGCCTCTTTGCGGGTGATGCTTAAGTCCTGACTGAGTCCGAAGGAGCTGATCCCATATACGATACCAAAGTTGACCGCCTTGGCGTTTCTTCGCTGCAGTGGTGTCACTTCGTCAAACGGAACGTGGAATACCTGAGATGCTGTCAGGCGGTGGATATCCTGTGCCTCTCTGTATGCCTGGATCAGCTTCTCGTCCCCGGACATATGCGCGAGTACTCGAAGTTCGATCTGCGAGTAGTCTGCATCCAGAAATACAAAACCATCTTCCGGCACAAAAACTTTGCGGATCAGCCGTCCGAGTTCCATTCTGACCGGAATGTTTTGAAGGTTCGGTTCCGTACTGCTGATACGTCCCGTCGCTGTGATCGTCTGGTTAAAGGTGGAATGGATCCTTCCATCCGGTTCGATCACGGCACTCAGTCCGTCTGCATAAGTGGATTTGAGTTTCGCAAGCTGGCGGTATTCCAGGATATTTTTGATGATTTCATGTTCCGGTGCAAGTTTCTCAAGGATATCTGCGGCTGTAGAATAACCTGTTTTTGTCTTCTTGCCGCCCGGGATCCCCATTTTTTCGAACAGGATCACACCGAGCTGTTTCGGGGAGTTGATGTTGAATTCTTCTCCTGCCTGCTCCCAGATCATTCTTTCCAGTTCCTGGATGCGGACGCTTAATTTTTCTCCGTAGCTCTTTAATTCTTCGCCCTTGACACGGATTCCCCACTCTTCCATGGAATTCAGGGTAAATACCAGCGGAAGCTCGATCTCTGTGTAGACTTTCCACATTTCCGTCTCGTGGAGGGCTTTTTCGATCGGTCCTCTGGACGCCAAAGCTGTATATGCCACATAGCAGGCGTAGGTCCCCAGTCCTTCGGAGGATTTTTCCCAGGCTTTTTGGATGCTGTCCTTGCCAAGAAGGTTCTCACGGGTCGGAAGGAGTTTCCCATCGAGATATTCCTTTGCCACGTCGTCGAAAGTGTAGGAAGATTTCAGCGGATTCAGAAGATATACACCGATTCCTGTATCAAACACATGGGAAGTTTCTGTAAGTTTCACATGTTTCAGAACGCTCTTGACATCCATGCAGCAGAGGACCGTCGTGTCGGCGAGTTCTTTTAATTTACCGCAGAGATAGTCGCCTGTCATAAGCCCCTGCGCCGGAATATGATAAACTTCCTCTTCCTCCAGTGCGATCCCGACTCCGTAAACGTCTTCCCTGTCACAGAGAAGTTCTACGCCGACATAAGGCTTCGCTGCTGCCTTCTGGAAAAGTGCCTCTGCCCCAGAAAGGTCTTCGCAGGTAAAAAAGTCATCTGTCATCGTCTGCTGTGACACACTTGCCGCATCAAAACGGCTCAAAAGGTTCTTGAATTCCAGACGTTTGCAAAGTTCGTAAGCTTCCGGCGTATAAAGATCCTGAAGCCTTGCCTCCTCGTAGGCAAATTCCAGCGGGCTGTCCGTGTTGATCGTTGCCAGAGTCTTGCTTAAGACTGCCAGATCGTAGTGCTCCCTGAGAGATTCCTTCGCCTTGTTTGGCTTCACTTCCTCGAGATGCTCGTGTGCATTCTCAATGGAGCCATACTGTACGATCAGTTTGGTCGCTGTTTTCTCTCCGACACCCGGGATCCCCGGGATATTGTCGGCGGAGTCTCCCATCAGGGCCTTGAGCTCAATGATCTGCGGCGGTGTTACCTGATATTTCTCCAGAACCTGCTCTGCATGGAAATTCTCGATCGTTGTCTTGCCCCGGGATGTCTTTGGCAGACGGATCATAATCTTGTCTGTCGCAAGCTGGAGAAGGTCACGGTCTCCGGAAAGGATTGTGACATCCATCCCCTGTTTCTCACTTCGGAACGCCAGTGTGCCAAGAAGGTCATCTGCCTCATATCCTGCCATGGATACGGTCTTGACTCCCATGGACGTGAGTACTTCCCGGATCAGAGGTACCTGCTCACGCAGTTCTGACGGCATCGGCTTTCTCGTGCCTTTGTATGCCTCGTACATCTTATGGCGGAACGTCGGCTCATGAAGGTCAAACGCAACAGTCAGATAATCTGGTTTTTCCTCCTCAAGAATGCGGAAAAGGATATTCAAAAATCCATAAACCGCGCCTGTATGTTTCCCCTCTGAATTGGTCAGATCCGGAAGCCCATAAAAAGCGCGGTTCAGTATGCTGTGTCCATCTATCAATAATATTTTTTCACTCAAGTTTCTGTCCTCCTGTTACATTTTGGCTCACACTCGATGCTCTTTATTTCCCTAATATAGCAAAGATCACAAACACGCACAAGGCCACAGCGGCTGCCATGCAGATAAGCCCCAGCGTAAAACGAAGCCCCCTCTTCTGCCGGATAGAGCGTCTGGATCTCCGGATCTCCTGCTCCAGAAGTTTCTTAAAGTCAAGGACTGTCCCGTCCTCCTTCTCATCAAGCTGCTGCATTGCCTCATGTACGATAAAATAAGTCTCCAGTTCATCATAGCAGGAGGGACAGGTCTCTATATGATCCAGAAATTCCTCCAGTTCATTCACAGACAGACTGTGATCGATAAAACGTGTGACCATACTCTCTGCTGTTCTGCAATCCATTCCCGACACCGACTGCACCTCCCTTATTTCTGTCTGGCTGCCCATTCCGACCGGGCAGTATTCATTCTTCTTCGTAGTATAGCATAAAAAAAGACAGTTCTCAACGAATTTCGCCGGAACTGTCTTCTGTTCTTCTGCCGCACGCTCAAAATAGCGGTGTCTTTTATTCTTTTGTAAGGCTTACACCCGGGATCTCTGACGGAGCCTCAAGGATCTTCATGAATTCTTCGCCTGTGATCGTCTCATGTTCATAGAGATACTTCGCCAGCTCATGAAGCTTGCCGATATTATCCTGAAGGATCTTGAGCGCCTTCTCATGCTGGGTGCGGACAAGGTCTACAACCTTCTTGTCCAGAAGTGTCTGTGTCTCAAAAGAGCATGCAAGGCTGGAATCGCCGCCAAGATACTGGTTGCTGACTGTTTCCATCGCAACCATATCAAAATCATCACTCATACCATAGCGTGAGATCATCGCTCTTGCGATCTTGGTCGCCTGCTCGATATCGTTGGATGCTCCGGTTGTGATGGAGTGGAAGATCAGCTCCTCCGCCGCACGTCCACCGGTGAATGTAGCGATCTTGTTTTCCAGTTCTTCTTTGGTCATGAGGTAGTGTTCCTGCTCATCGACCTGCATGGTGTATCCAAGCGCACCGGAAGTACGCGGGATGATCGTGATCTTGTGGACCGGTGCGGACTCTGTCTGCTTCGCAGCGACCAGCGCATGCCCGATCTCATGGTAGGATACGATCAGTTTCTCCTTGTTGGAAAGCACACGGTTCTTCTTCTGATAACCGGCGATAACAACCTCGATACTCTCCTCGAAGTCTGCCTGTGTTGCGAACTTACGTCCGTCACGGACAGCACGGAGAGCTGCCTCATTGACGATGTTGGCAAGTTCTGCACCGGAAGCACCTGCTGCTGCCTTGGCGATCTCGTCAAATCTGACGGTATCTGCAATCTTGATCTTCTTCGCATGGACTTTGAGGATCTCCTCACGTCCCTGGATATCTGGAAGTTCTACAGGGATCCTCCGGTCAAAACGTCCCGGACGGAGAAGTGCCGGGTCCAGGGAATCCGGGCGGTTTGTTGCGGCAAGGATCACAACACCCTTGGAGCCGTCAAAGCCATCCATCTCTGTCAGAAGCTGGTTCAGTGTCTGCTCACGCTCATCGTTACCGCCTGTGAATCCGGCACCGTCACGCTTCTTACCAATGGTATCGATCTCATCGATGAAGACAATACAAGGTGCTTTCTCATTCGCCTGTTTAAAAAGGTCACGGACCTTGGCGGCACCCATACCAACAAACATCTCTACAAACTCAGAACCGGAGATAGAGAAAAATGGTACTTCTGCCTCACCTGCAACAGCCTTGGCAAGAAGGGTCTTACCTGTTCCTGGAGGGCCTACAAGGAGGGCACCTTTTGGCATGGAAGCTCCGATCTCTGTATATTTGTGCGGATTGTGGAGATAGTCAACGATCTCTGTCAGAAGCTCCTTCGCCTCGTCCTCTCCTGCCACATCAGAAAACTTGATCCCTGTGGATGATTTGACGTAGACTTTGGCATTGCTCCTTCCAAAGGACATCGCTCCTCCAGGGCCGCCGCCCATGGATGCCATCATCTTCTTGCTGAGCCAGCGTCCGATAAAGATAAAGATCACGATCGGCACTACATAGCTCAAAAGAAGTGTCATAAAGATAGACGGGCTCTCAGGAAGTACTTCGTCCATGGTCACATCTGCATCCAGCAGACGGTTTACAAGATCCGGGTCGTCCATTTTGACGGTCTTGCAGAGAACGGCATCGTCTGAATCCTCGGAGCCGATCTCATAGTAAATATAATTTTCTTCTACTGTGGCCTTGGTGACTTCACCCTTCTCCACGCTCTGTATGAAAGTAGAATAATCTGTCTTCTGCACGCTTCGTTCCTGCACTGCCGGAACTACGAGCATGTTCAGAAGAATGATAATGATACCGGCAATGATGTAATAGACATACATTGGTATCTTTTCTGGTTTCTTGTTACCAAATTTCATTTATCTTCTGTCCTCCATCTCTTCGAAATCATTCGGTATATTCAGCATTCCCGTATTCTTTCGAAATCATTTATGTCATGTACCATACCATTTTTTTCATGGTTATTCAATGTTCATTGTATGAATTTTTATAAACTTTTCATAAAGCGTTTTTCGACTGGAAGTTATTTAAGGGCAGAAAAAAGCTCCCTGAACCATTCAGAGAGCTTCTGTAAGTGCCGCTGGCCGGACTCGAACCGGCACGGTTTCCCGCTTGATTTTGAGTCAAGTGCGTCTGCCAATTCCGCCACAGCGGCACAAGAACCGAAAATTATATTATCATAATTTCCGGTTCCCTGCAAGTGTTTTTTGGAATTATCTGTAATAATAACAAAAATTATTTGTAAAGTTTATCTTCGTCCTCAAGAAGTTTCTCATAGATCGGGAAGCTGTCGAAAGTTGCAAAATAATCCTTCGGTGTCTCTGCTCTTCGGATCATCTCGAAGCTTCCATCCTCATGGAGAAGGATCTCTGCGGATTTGAGTTTACCATTGTAATTGTAACCCATTGCAAATCCGTGTGCTCCTGTATCGTGAATTACAAGCAGGTCGCCCATCTCGATCTCCGGAAGGTAACGGTCGATCGCAAATTTGTCGTTATTCTCGCAGAGAGATCCTGTGATGTCGTAGAGATGATCGCATGGTTTGTCCTCTTTGCCCATAACGGTGATATGATGGTATGCACCATACATAGCCGGACGCATCAGGTTTACTGCGCAGGCATCTACACCGACATATTCTTTGTGGGTGTGTTTCTCATGGATGGCTTTTGTTACCAGGCAGCCATACGGTCCCATCATGAAACGTCCAAGTTCTGTGTAGATCGCAATGTCGTCCATTCCAGCCGGAACAAGAACTTCCTCATATACCTTGCGGACACCTTCACCGATCACTCGGATATCATTCGGAGTCTGATCTGGTCTGTATGGGATTCCGATTCCACCAGAAAGATTGATGAACTTGATGTCTGCTCCTGTCTCTTCGTGAAGTTTTACTGCCAGTTCGAACATTACTTTTGCAAGCATCGGATAATACTCATTTGTTACGGTATTGCTGGCAAGGAATGCATGGATACCGAAATTCTTGGCTCCTTTGGATTTGAGGATACGGAAAGCGTCAAAGATCTGCTCTGTTGTCATTCCGTATTTTGCATCTCCAGGGTTGTCCATGATATCATTGCTGATCTTGAACACACCGCCCGGATTGTAACGGCAACTGATCGTCTCCGGGATCTTGCCTACAGCACGCTCTACTGCTTCGATATGTGTGATATCATCCAGGTTGATGATTCCGCCGATCTCATCTGCATAACGGAATTCTGCTTCCGGAGTATCGTTGGAAGAGAACATGATATCACCTTTTTTGCATCCGATCGCCTTGGAAAGCATCAGCTCTGTCATGGAAGAGCAGTCGCAGCCACAGCCGTACTCCTGAAGGATCTGGATCAGATACGGGTTCGGAGTTGCCTTTACAGCAAAAAATTCTTTGAAGCCTTTGTTCCATGCGAATGCTTCTTTTAATGCTTTTGCATTCTCGCGGATTCCTTTTTCATCGTAGAGATGAAACGGTGTCGGATACTGTGCTGTAATCTCTTTCAGCTTGTCTAATGTTACAAACGGCTCTTTTTTCATAATGTATATCTCCTCGTTTTTATTATTACCTGTTATTTCACATGCTGATGCGTAAACAGATGATCCTGACAATACTCATAATTTCCATTGCATTTGGAACAGAATCTGAATTCCAGGTTCGGATCGTCCTTCTCTGTTCTGCCGCAGATTGCGCATTTGTGCTTGGTGATACCTCCTGTTGCCGGATTGACTCTGCTCTGTGCGACCGCTTTCTTGAACTCTCTTCTTCTGTGAACTTCCTTAGGATTATATCGCTGCATGTTTCTTGTGCTGAAGAAGAACAGCACGAAGTTCAGAAGAGAGGCTATGATCGGAACTACATATACCCAGAGTCCCATTCTCAGATAAGTGATCATATCGTAGAGAACCATCACACCATAGACGATTGCCATCCATTTCATCTTGATCGGGATCACAAACCACAGAAGGATCTGCATATCCGGATAACTAAGGGCATATGCCAGAAATACTGATAAACTTATATAATAAGTATTAAATAAAGATCCAATTCCATAGGCCCCTGTTATAAAATAGAGAATAAATGCGCCGATCACAGAGAATAAAATTCCCGAAAATATATAAAGCGTATAACGGAAACTTCCCCAGGTACGTTCCAATGATGTTCCGATAGGATAATAAAAAAACACAATAGCAATCACAAACCAGAGAACATTACTCATGCTTGGCGGATAAATCACCCATGTTATAATACGCCATATCTGTCCTCGCAAGATCAATGCCGGTTCCAGACTCAGCAGACTCAGCAGACTTGGATTAAAATAGGCAAGAAAATACCCCACCACATAACAGATGATCACATACATCGTCAGGTTCTCAACCCCGAATCGTCCAAACTTACGTTCCAGTTTATCAATCCAATTCATAAAATCACTTTTTCTCCTTTTCAGTCATTATACTGTTTGGAAAGATGAATCCCCCTGCTAGAAATGTTAGAAATATTTCTTTTTTGACAGGAAGATCGCCGCCACGATACTTGCCACGATCGAAAGCAGTATGACGATCAGGAATCCCCACTGTATGCTGGAAAACGGCATACCTGAGGGATTCAGATTCATTCCATAAGCGCTGAACACGATCGTCGGGATACTCATAACGATCGTGATCACAGACAGGATCTTCATGACGTCATTCAGGTTGTTGGAAATAACTGACGCAAACGCATCCATCATGTTGGCAAGGATACCACTGTAGATATTCGCCATCTCGATCGCCTGCGTGTTCTCGATGATAACATCCTCAAGAAGTTCGGTGTCCTCCGGATACTTCTTGATGCTCTCGATCTTGATCAGTTTCTCCAGAACAGCTTCATTGGAACGAAGAGATGTCGTAAAGTATACCAGTGATTTCTCCAGTTCCAGAAGCTCGATCAGCTCCTGATTTCGCGGTGAAAAGTGTAGTTTCTCCTCCACCTGTTCACTCTTCTTGTCAATAATACGCAGATAGCGCAGGTACATACTTGCATTTCTGTACAAGATCTGCAGGATAAAACGTGTCTTCATATAAGTAAAGAAATTGCGGACACGCCCTTCCATAAATCTCGTCAGTACCTGTGTGTCTTCCAGGCAGATCGTAAAGATCATTTTGTCTGTGACAATGATACCAAGCGGAATAGTACCATACCAGTCCTTATCATTACGCTCCTCGATCATCGGGACATCCACCAGGATCAGTGTGTAAGTGTCCTCTACCTCGATACGGGAACGCTCTTCCTCATCCAAAGGAGCTCGCAGGTCGTCGACCTCAATCTGGAACTGTTCTGAAATTTCAAAAATCTCTGTCGCTGTCGGATTTGTCAGTGCAACCCAGCAGCCGTCCTGCGGTTCCTGAATCTCATGGATCGCTCCATCTGATGTTCGAAACATTCTAACCACGATTCCACTCCCCTTCCACTCTTATTTGTCTGTTACTGCTCATTTCATTCACAGCAACTTTTGTTAACCCATAGGTCAAACACAATTTTCATTATAAGTTGTGTGTTGTTCTTTGTCAATTCCAACCGTTTTGGATTTACACAATTTTAATAGAAGCACCGGAAACCTTGTCTATCCTGTTGTTTTTCACGGGTTAACGTGTTAAAATATGGTTGTCTGCATGGTTTTTACCATATCGGACAGTATATTTCAGGAAGGAATCATATATTTATGAATAAATCAAGTTTTGGGAATCATTTTACCGTTACCACCTGGGGAGAATCCCATGGCAAGGCTCTCGGAGCTGTCGTAGACGGCTGCCCTGCCGGTCTTTCTCTCAACGAAGAAGATATCCAGAAATTCCTTGACCGCCGTAAGCCTGGTCAGAGCCGCTACACCACCGCACGTAAGGAAGGCGATCTTGTAGAGATCCTCTCTGGTGTCTTTGAGGGAAAAACAACCGGAACTCCGATCTCACTCATAGTCAGAAACACAGACCAGCGTTCCAGGGATTACGGCAACATCGCTTACACCTATCGTCCGGGACATGCCGATTTTACGTTTGATGCCAAATATGGTTTCCGTGATTACCGCGGAGGCGGCCGTTCTTCAGGACGTGAGACGATCGGTCGTGTGGCAGCAGGGGCGATCGCAGCAAAGATTCTTGAAACTCTCGAGATCTCTTTCTACACCTACACCAAATCTATTGGACCTGTAAAGATCGAAAGTTTTGATGCAGAAGAGATCAGCAAAAACGCTTTCTATATGCCGGACGCCAAGGCAGCCGAGGCAGCAGGGGCTTATCTAGAAGAATGCATGAAGAATCAGGACAGCGCAGGCGGTATCATCGAATGCCGAATCAAAAACGTTCCTGCCGGTCTCGGAAATCCGGTCTTTGAAAAACTGGACGCCGTTCTTGCCGAGGCAGTCATGTCGATCGGTGCTGTCAAAGCGGTGGAGATTGGCGATGGAATCCAGGTTTCTGCGATGAAAGGCTCCGAGGACAACGATGGTTTCCATATGGAAAACGGACAGATCACCAAGAATTCCAATCACGCCGGCGGCATTATGGGTGGAATGAGTGACGGAAGTGAGATCATCCTCCGCGCTGCGGTCAAACCGACCCCATCGATCAGCCAGCCACAGAATACCGTCACAGACAGCGGAGAGGAAACTTCTCTTGAGATCCATGGCCGCCATGATCCTGTTATCGTGCCGAGAGCCGTTGTTGTTGTAGAGTCCATGTGCGCCCTGGCGATCGTGGATGCACTTTTTTCCAATATGACATCCCAGATGGATCGTATTCAGGAATTTTACCAGAAATAATATTCAAAAACTTCCCATACCATATCGGTGTGGGAAGTTTTTGGATTTACCAGATGTTTCAAACACATATATTGGCTAGTCTGTGAACTACTCGGCAACAAGTTACCAGAGCATCTGAAATCTGGCGGGATACCGC